>ODAI014715345.1_pt1 | contig 21382 bp, 20 predicted proteins | sample 1539321 | NCBI WGS metagenome assembly ODAI01 (sample SAMN02144231, study PRJEB22623) | gut metagenome | biome: sheep rumen | host: Ovis aries | place: New Zealand | reverse complement strand
TGTTTCAATTCCTATATGGTTCGATTTAAAGTATACAACTTATTCGGGACTAACAGCGAATTACTAGTTTCAATTCCTATATGGTTCGATTTAAAGAAACTGGCGAAAAGCACTATCCTAAAACTCAAGAGTTTCAATTCCTATATGGTTCGATTTAAAGTGGTTGTGGACTTTGATACATCGAGTGATTTTGTTAGGTTTCAATTCCTATATGGTTCGATTTAAAGCATAAGATTAATGCCAATGATACAATCGTGGTTACTGAGTTTCAATTCCTATATGGTTCGATTTAAAGAAAAAGGGTTCTATTACTAAAATCATGGCTTCTTTAGTTTCAATTCCTATATGGTTCGATTTAAAGTTGATTCTGATCATAAAAAAGTTTGTTGTTTTTAATTAGTTTCAATTCCTATATGGTTCGATTTAAAGATAATCGAGGAGAAAGGAACAGCCACAGACAAATCATGGTTTCAATTCCTATATGGTTCGATTTAAAGCCGAAGAATCAGAGCTATTTAATCAGAATATGCCCGAGTTTCAATTCCTATATGGTTCGATTTAAAGAAGGACACGATTAAACATTCTAAGGGACAAACTTAGTTTCAATTCCTATATGGTTCGATTTAAAGTGCTGTGCCTATTCGTCAGGTTTGGAAATATTTTAAGTTTCAATTCCTATATGGTTCGATTTAAAGCTTTAAGTTCTTACGTGACCCATTCGGCCATGGTTCAAAGTTTCAATTCCTATATGGTTCGATTTAAAGCTTTGTCATCTCTCCAGACAGGACAGCAGTCCTTCGGTTTCAATTCCTATATGGTTCGATTTAAAGTCAAAGAAACGATTTGGCAAATCATCATCCTGGCTGAGTTTCAATTCCTATATGGTTCGATTTAAAGAACTTCCCTTAGATAGTTGCTGTCATTAGACAGCCGTGTTTCAATTCCTATATGGTTCGATTTAAAGATAATCGTTTTCTTCCATAAAGTCTAAAACGCTTTGTTGTTTCAATTCCTATATGGTTCGATTTAAAGCCCCATCATCTTCTGTAGGAAAATCAGTTTCTCCTGCGTTTCAATTCCTATATGGTTCGATTTAAAGCAAAAATTCTTTATCCAGGTTCCACAATTATACTCGGAGTTTCAATTCCTATATGGTTCGATTTAAAGGGAGAATAATTTCCACAACTTAAATGTGTTGTATCCAGGTTTCAATTCCTATATGGTTCGATTTAAAGAAGGCTTACCGTAGAACATACTAGGAACCATGTTATTGGTTTCAATTCCTATATGGTTCGATTTAAAGTAGCGAGCGAGTGGTATTTTACCATTTATAATGTGGTTTCAATTCCTATATGGTTCGATTTAAAGGAAGACGGCGGTTATAAAAGAATGCCGGTTTCACGGTTTCAATTCCTATATGGTTCGATTTAAAGCTCGCAACGTTACTCTTCTTGTTGCTCCTTAACCTTTGTTTCAATTCCTATATGGTTCGATTTAAAGCCTCAATGTGCGTAGATTTAATAATATCTCTCTCGTTTCAATTCCTATATGGTTCGATTTAAAGGAACGGCAATAACTGAACATTATTAGAGTTATTCTCAAAGTTTCAATTCCTATATGGTTCGATTTAAAGCATTTGCTCGATATTGATCTTCGAGCCGGTTGTAATGTGTTTCAATTCCTATATGGTTCGATTTAAAGTCAGTTCTGGCGGGTCTATTGTCGTTACATTATAGGTTTCAATTCCTATATGGTTCGATTTAAAGTCGTGCAAATTTAGTCAAAATATAACGGAAATAAAGGCTTTTCAGGCCTTTATTTCCGTTTATTTTTGTCCCCGAAGTTGTCGATGCCTAATCCTATGAAAAATGACGGGTTACGACAACTTGTTATTTTATTGATTATCAATATGTCAAAGAACTCTATCTTTTAGAAACATGTCGTGAGCTGCTTCCTGTGGCGTGTTCGACAACTTTTCTTGAAATGAAGCGCTGATTATCAACTTCTTAAAGAAAGTTATCGGTTTCAGCCCGTTCCTTGCCTATTACCTCTTTTTCTAGCCAGATATGTTGGCGCGACGAGAAAACAATAAGACTGTCTTCTTCTTTTTCCATTATTCTCTGTGCCTGGAGTTTTAACTCTCTTAGTTTTACGTCCGAGATTTCTCCTTCAAATACCGAATTCTGTATCCAATTCAAGTATTTTCTACACAACTTTAGCATTTTACCGACTCGCTTCTCTCCACAGTCATATACCAGTATCACGTACATTTACCACCACATTTTAAAAGGTTTGTACTCTTCCATTCCCAACAGGTGCTTGGCCAACTTGTAACATTCTAATTTCATCAGGTGTTTATAGCTGACGTTCCTTTTAAGCCCCCTGTGCTTTATCGTTTCGTTCAAACGGTCTTCGAATGCTTTTACAAAAATCTTCTTTCCTGCCGGATTAAGCAAGCATCTGTTCATTTTTCTTTCAAAATGTTTTGCCTGTATCTCTCTTTTATTTAGAAGTTTGAAGATTACCCGGTCTACCAATATGGGTTTGAAGATTTCTGTAATGTCTAACGACAAGGAGTATCGGCGTTCGCCTGGCGTATGCAGATAGCTGATGGTTGGGTTCAATTGGGTCTGATGTATGCTCCTTAGGCATTGCGAGTAACACATCATGTTCCCAAACGAGATTAGTGCGTTCACTTCATTCTGCGGTGGCTGCTTACTGCGGCCAGCCATATCGAAATCGTCGATAATAAGGTCGAAAGCCTCGTAATAAGTTTGGCGTATATTGCCCTCCAGCCCCATTAGCTCGTTCACGTTTTTGGTTTCCTTTATTTTGGCCGAGTATTCTTCAATGAGCGCCATTATCGGTTCCATCTCTTTTCCCCTGTTGTTGTAGTAACGGAGGTTTTTCAGCATATTGTAGGCCGCTCCCTCTATAAACTTTTGCGCAATAGATAACCGTTTGCCTACATCTTGGAATGCGTCTGTTTGGGCAAGAAGCATTTTTCCTGATAACAGTCCGTCGCGTGGCATAAACGAGCCCGTATAGTTCTCGTAGTAGTCGAAAAAGTGGACGGCTATGTCTTGTTGGCCTAAGAAGTTGAAAAGCGAGCTTGACGCATAAAGCGACCCAAACACATAGAACTCGTTTATGTCTTCAACTGGTAAGTAGCGCGCGTTACCAGCTGGTCTTAGCTCGCCGTTCTCCAATTCCTCGAAAGGAGTAAATTTTAGGGTGTTGTCCTTTCGTTCCAACTGCCCTGGATTAAACAGATAATATGTGCGTTTCATTCCTCGTCAATTTCGGTTACATAACAAAAATCGTAATAACTGCAGTTTTTGCAGATTTTGGAAGGTGATTTTTCGGGGCATTTAGGAGATTTAATTATCCGCTCAATGTTGTCAATCATTTCAGCAATGGCGCGTCGATCGCTGTCGCTTAACGTTACAGGCGATGTTTTCCTAAGCACAGGATATTCTAAAATTCCACGCACGTTTTTAATGCCATTGCGTTCCAGCACATAGATGTAGTACTTCAACTGCCATTCGTGCGCATCCTCAACCTTGTCGGAACGCTTAATCTCGTGTATAATTTTGTTATTAGCGTCGTAGAAATCCAGTTTAATGCCATCGATTTCCAGCTCCTCGTATCTTTCCGGTCTTTGCGGATAAGATTCCTCATGAATAAGTTTACCATCGTAGACGAGGTCGGAAGTTTGTTCCATTTTTATACCATTAGCGAAAAGCCATAGTTCACGATGACAGACATGATAGTAATTGAAATGGGTACCCGTTATTTGCATAAGCCTACTTGGATTTTAGTCTCTTTTGCTCTTGCTCAAAATAGTCAAGGAAGTGTATCTCAACAGGCGAAAGTTGGTTTTTTGCTCGTTCCTTAAACTTGTCAAACTCAGCATTAGCTTTAGCTTTTGCCACTTCAGCTGATATTTTTCCGGCATTATCAAGAAGGTCCTTCCCCGATAATTTCAGAAAATCGTCAAGTTTTTGAATCCAATCTCTCATATACATTGGCTTGTGTTCCTTTGCCTGCAATTCTGCAAAATCCAAATACAGGCTAACAATCCTATTTAGCGTATCAACTTCGTCTGCTGATAAATAATTTTTTGCGACTTCTGCATCATGTCGTTTTGGTAATCCACCTGTCCAGGTTGTAAGCCCCATAAAATCTTTCTCCGCATCAGCGCGGTTAAATATTACTTCAGCTGCCGTCTGACCATGTACAGAAAAATGCATTTTGTTTTGGACAGTTTGGAAAAAGACCTTGGTAGATTCCGCTCTTGGGTCATAATCAATGCTTAAAGCGTATATTTCTAGTATTTTGCGATAAAACACCTTCTCGGAAGAGCGTATGTCGCGTATTCTGGCTAATAGCTCATCGAAATAATTACCACCGCCAGCACGTTTTAGGAGTTCGTCGTTTAATGCAAATCCCTTTATTAGGTATTCTTTTAGAACTTGTGTCGCCCAAATTCTAAATTGGACACCACGATGTGAATTTATGCGGTAACCGACCGAAATAATTACATCAAGATTGTAAAAAGCAATATCTCTTGACACCTTACGGGCCCCCTCATTTTGAACTGTTGCAAAATATGCAACAGTTGAATCTGTAGGCAGCTCACCACTCTCAAAAACGTTTTTTATGTGGCGTGATATCGTTGATTTATTCCTTTGAAACAGATTTGCAAGCTGTTCAAGATTTAGCCAAACGGTTTCGTCCTTCAGGGTAACCTCAACTTTGGTTACGCCATCAGAACTCTGGTATATAATTATGTTACTATCTGTATTGGACATAGTATGTATATTTCATAAAAAATTAGATTCTTGGAATATCTCTGTTTCTATTCCATTCTCAAAAGAGAAAATATCTTTATACGATTCTAAGTACAAATATCCATATTCCTCTGTACCATAGGTCTTCAGTGCTTCTGCTTCTTTTGTGTTTGGAAATACTGAGAACGTGAACAATGACATCAATGCACTGATTTTATTGAGCCTTAATCTGTTAAGAATGAAATCTTCATCTTGGGAATGAATTATGTCCTTGTATGCATTCCAAACAGCCTGTCCGGAAATAGTGTCGGAACATTCTATGTTTAAATCTTTAATGATTGTGGAAAAAGACTCATCAATCAGCTTATTATCAATATCCAAGGGAACGAATATTGTAGTATTCTTTTGATTGATTATTTTAAATGAATTATTAATGTTAGAATAGTGTAAGTGAGCAACATCTTTATACAAATCCTTTATATTCTTTGTGAACTCCGAATGGTTTTGTCTCTTTATATGCTCAATCACTTTCATATACAAAAAATCGAAATCCTTGTCCGTTAGCACTTTTTTATATTCCTCATGACACATTTCTTTGGTGAATTTATATCTGTCATCACTTCCATATAGCGTTTTTTCTGTGTTACAATCAAACAGAAAAAGTTTACATGTTTTCTTATTAGCGTTTCTATTTATTCTTCCTGCAAGCTGTTCTTCGCTATCAATCAATGATTTGTCTTTAAATCCAAGATCCATATCAATGTCTACACCTGCTTCAACCACCTGCGTGGTAACCAAAAGCACTTTCTTCCCCCTAAGTTCTTTTGACTTCAATTCATTTATGATTTGCTTTCTGCGAGGTTCTAAAATAGTTCCAGATAGCAACAAGATATCGTCAAAACAGGTTTCCATTGAATGGCTTATGGCACAGAACTGACTTGCTGTTTTTTTGAAGATGAATTCAATGACTGTCAAAACACTGTTAGGATGGTCTATATTATTATCAGCGTAGTATTGAGACTGTTTTGAAACAAAAATACATAAGTCTTTCAAATACTCTTCCAAACAATCTTTGTCAGGTTTCGGCTTCTCTAAAAGTGAATAATCAAATTCAACACGGTTACAAAAATTTGGATTTTGAAAGTACTTATTCTTGTCATTTACCAAGTAGACGAATTTATTTTTTAATTCATTCGTTTCAATTAAATCTCCAATCTTTGGCAGAGTTGCTGACATCACAATAAATCTCATATCAAAAAACTCAGCATAGTTAGATATGAAAAAGACCATTTTATCCCATATGACAGGCGAATATGATTGAACCTCGTCTATTACTACTACCGAATGGGCCATCCGCTGCAACAGGTAATTATGCTCTTTGCTGTTTGTTTTCAGAACATCAAAGAAGCTAACATGTGACAATAATACGATGGGAATATTCAAGAAAAGGGTATCTATGTAATTTAAATAATCATCTTCGTATTTTCCTGTGTTTTTTGCTGACTTTGAATGAAATTCAACAACTTCTCCATCTATCAAACCTAAAGTATCTTTCATACTTTTATACGTTTGTGTTATCAGTGTTGTGAAAGGGAACACGTAAAACACCTTTTGTATCGTAGAATTATGTGTAAGTAGTTCCGATAATGCGAGCATCGACACGTTTGTCTTACCACTGCCAGTTGGAGCCTCAATATAGAACAACCTCTTGTCGTGATTTTTCCGTGTGTTCCTAACTACTTCCATTGCCAGTGTCTCTCGCAAGATATTGAGATTAATTCCACTACGCTCTTTGTAATCGTCAGGTATATAATCAATGCCAGCGTCTAAATCGTCGAATGTTTTTTTGTTATAATTTTTCGCGGAGCGAGCATTGGTAATTATTTTCTGACGTAGCTCAGTTGTAATTATGCCAAAATCATTTGGCATGGCAGACCAACCATTCATATAATGGGCTGTCGCCAAATAATCAGAAGAGGTTAGAAGGGAATAGAGAAGTTTTACAAGCGAATATAACGGGAAGCCGCATACCTTAAGCTTTGTATTATTAAATTTTCCAAAAAGGTATTCTAGATTTCCAAGAAAATACTCGTGAAATTTTTCCAATTCATCTTCATTGAGTTGACATTGGACGCATGGTAAGTATTCTTGAAGAACCTGAATGTCTTTTCTACAAATAACTTCCCCTTTTTCATTATCGCACCAAGTAGAAAGGTCTTGACAATTATCTATATACGGGCTATGGTGTTGACTTATAGGATAACCCATATAAATCAATACATTTGACAAAAATATTTGTTCTTCATCTGACAGGTTCATCCTAAGGAATTCCTTAAAAAATAGAGCTAAAAAGAGGTATGCACTGATAATGGAGTGTTGCGACTCAAAATTATGCTTTACATACGGAATTTTCGCATTGTTCTTCATTCTATTCCGTTGGAACAGATGATTTATTTTGCCCAAATCGTGAAAAGCAATTGCCCGCCAAAACCATTTTTCGATTGTTTCGGCAAGCAATTGTCTATTAGAAAGATTTTCTGGGATTGATTCGGTGACAAGGCGTTCTATTATATCGTTTAATCCATTCGCTTTTGCCAACAAACAGGCATATTCGGTTGTCAGCGCAGAATGATCAGACAACAGTTCTGCTGTTCTGTTGGTCTGTTCCGGTTTCGGTAAATGAGCAAAATAGAGTGTGTTTCGCTCTCCAAAAAGATTATCGAAATAAGCTTTGTCAAATACTTCCATAATTAAAACAATTGAATGGTTTCCGAATCATTTATGGTATAAAAATTCCCAGTAGCACTCATATCCATTTCTTTGCTGAAGGTTGCATTTGAGTATACAAAATCAGCATAGTCGTATTGAAACAAAGTCTCATTAAATCCAATTGGCAGTTGTTCAAAATAAACAAAAGTTGGTATTTTCGACTCTTTTGAGTACATAGACATTGAACGGACAATGTAATCTGATACAGCTTTAGTTTTGGCAAAAATGGATGCAACTTTATAATTGCCGTTTGCAGTAAACGGATTGAACTCGTAATCTTGCACATTTTCCCACCATGCAGAAAAATCGTTTTTGCCCATATACGGCAAAAAATCAGCCTCGTGTTTAGTAATGCGTTCATACAGAGTATGTTCTATCTCATCATTTGTGTTTAGCAGCAGATAACATCGGAATGAGGGTTTAATCAGAATTTGTTCTCGGACAATCAGATTGCCACCAGCTTCGCTACTTGCAAAACCAGTTCCATTGTTGTATGCAACAATGTCTTTGTTAAAATTGCCATTGTCACTTTCTAAAGGAGCAATCCCAACCTTTAAATGTTTCAATTTTTGATAATATTCAGGAAACTCTCCATTTTTCTGATAACCTTGTAATCCTGCAATTGCTCCAACAATACCAAGTAGTGCTGGTTTGTGGAGCATATTGTAGGTAAGGTATATGCCGTCATTGATGTCTGGTTTCTTAAAAAATCCGAACTCTGCTTTCAAATCAAATGATATAAGTTTTTGATTTGACGCCATAATTACAAGTCGTTTTCTTGGGTTTTATCTGGAAGGTTTTCTAATTTGCAAGTTTGTTTGTTATAGAAAACTTCTATGCAAACAATCTCTTCAGAGACACCTGCTAAGACATTTTTCAACTTTGCAAAATCGTAAACGCACTTGCCTTCTTCTTTTTCATCTTTCAACGTTATCAAATCCGTGAAGTTTGGAAGTACTATTTTTGAACCTTCTTTCAAAAGAACCCAAACCAACATTTCATTTTCACAACCAGCCTTCGAAGCAGAATCGTACCAAGTTGCACCACGACGCATAGCTTCTTTAAGTTTCTCTATATCATCACCTGTGAGTTTTTTGCAATCATCTCCAGCCAATGAGGTAATGTCACAAAGATTTCGTGGGTTGATAGAGAAATGATGAAGGTAGTGGCCTTCTTCTAATTTTGACTGACGGCCAATGGTTGTCATTCCTTTTTCAGCTTCAGGGTCATTAGATTTGTTACTGAAAGGCGATGTGATTTGTTCATTATAGATATTGTTCTCATGCCATATATTAACAGCATGGTTAACTTGCACAGGACCATGAACTGAAATATTTGTCTTACCAGCAAAGGTTGCACCAAATAATCTTATATCTATGCAGGACAGTAGGTTTTTAGAAACTTCTTTTTTGTCACTGTTCGCTTCTTTTTTGAAATACTTTTTGTAAGTTTCATCCAAAGAAATAGGGTTCATTTTTTCATTCAAACTTTTAAAATAGAAAACAGTTTCATTTGGATAAACATCTTTTAAATAGTTTTTAACTGTGTACTTAAAAGCCTTATCTGTAGCATACACTGTTCCATTGGGCAGTGTGCGTGGTTGTCCCGAGAAATCAGCATTGTAATTTGCATTAATGGCTTTTACAACTGCGCAGCCATATACTCTGTTTTTAAATTCTGACATTGTTTTATTCTCCTATTTTAATCGTTATTAATTTAATCCTCCTTTTTTGCATAGACAGCACATGGGCTGAAACATCCTGCCAAAAAGTATTTCAGCAAAGGTTTCATGTCTGCACCTGCGTCGTATGTCAGCACCTGCGCTGAAAGCATTTCAAAGTTTCCTTTTGAATATACACCGATGTCGTGTTTGTACACGGCAATAGTTTGTGCAAGTGCATCTTGTAATTGCCCCGACTTTCCCTTTTGCAAATAAGGTTCAAGCATTGCATACGTTTTGTTACTTGCTACACTTCTGTCAATCAAGTAAGAAGCCAACTGCCCTGCACCAAAAGCAAACTCTTCGGGTGTTTCAATGTTGGAATCTCCTTTAGTGACAGCTTTCATTTTCGATATTAAGTCTGTTACTTTTGAAGCCATAATTTCTTCTTTTTTATTGTTACTAAACAAATTATATATACTAAACCAAATATTTATTTTCTTTTTGATATTGTATTCGCACCGTGTTTTGATTTCTTCATGTTGGATATTGGAAAGAATTGAGTTGAGCATTATATCGTCAAACATAGTTGCTGTTATGGCATTTATCTTTGACTTATAGATGTAGTCGTAAAAGGCTTTCCGATACTTCATGATAAGTTGCCACATAATATCTCCACCACTTACATATTTCGGATCAATGTCATCAAAATAGTGTTCGTTATATTTCTCTTCTTGTATTTTAATAAGAGAATTATTAAATATTTCACGAACTACAATACTTTCGAAATCAAATATATTGTCAATCCTTTTATCAGGATCTTTGTCAAATATTTCATCTTTTTTATAGCCAGCTTCCGTAACGTTTTTTATGACAAGGGTAGAGAGGAAGCGGTAACGGAACATAGGAACAAAATCGAAATCATTTAAAACCATCCCATCTTTTGTATTACGGTAGTTCAACAAATAATAATCAGAAAGATGAGATGTTTTTGTTTTTTCAAACAACATCTTAAGCAATTCTTTATACGGAATAGGTTCCATTTCAGAATTGAAAAGACTGACAATCTCATTATTAATTTCCCTTTTGTCAACCACTATCGGTAATGGTTTTGGAAAGCATTTGCGTTTCCACAGTTTTTCAAAGGTATTTAAAATAAGAGCGTCATTCTTCGAGAAACGATAACTATATCCTTTAATGGAAGAACTTGTTTTATGCTGAATGAACATTTTCTTCGTGCTATAGGCTGTTAAGAAACCCAATAATCCTTTTTCATCGATTTCTTCTCCATTTAGTAAGTTATCCTCAATATATTTGTTGTGTAGTTTTTCTTGTATGTCAATAGGTACACTTCGAAGAAAAACTTTGATGTAATCTTTTTCTGTTAATTTTTGATATTCAGGTATTTCCGAGAGTTTACTCAATATATTATCGAGTTTTTTATAAAATGCTTCTAGTTGTTTTGTAAATTCGAATGGTACATCTTCGTTATCAGAAAACAGAGTCTTTTCTTGAGAGTTCTTTAGATTATATTTTTGGATGGCGTTTTCCTTATACTCGTATAATCTTTCTTTTACGACCTCCATACGATTTTTTCGAATCAGACTTTCTATCTGCAGTTTTTTGTCTTCAGGCATTTCTTTTTCTTTTTTTAATCCAAGTTTTTCCCTGTCTGCCACAGAAAAATTGAGATTATATGCGACGGCGAATGGTGAACATGAATGAATTTTTTGCTTGCTATCAAATGCTTTTACTTTATTCATCGTAATATAATTTGTAGCTTCTTGAAAGCGAATACAATCACATATAAGCTGGATATCTTGATTTTTGCCGTCATAATAATCGTAATCCTTTCCTTTTACAAGGTCAGAATTAGTCCAAACTCCATCTTCATCTATATCAATAAAAACATAGAGGCCAGGTTGTGGCGCCAGTTTTAACTGAGTAATTTTAGGATTATCCTCAATTAACTCTTTCGTGAAATTAATAATCTCTCGTATCATATTATTATTGATTTTCTATAATTTGATTTTGTTAAAAACGGACTGCAATCGTAGACGAGATGTACTTTTTATTCTGTTTTGTCTATAATTCTTATCATCCCGAATCCCATTCCGCACTTTTCGCCTAAGCCACAGTTGTATGCAATGTCGAAAAGTTCTTCAGGTAATTCTATGTTAAAACTAAATTTGTAACCTTTTACCCTCGTTTCTTGTGGAGTTCCGGCTTTGATGGTAATCAGTTTCGATTTTGGCTCATCGCCCACCACAGTCAAGTTGCAGTAGCGCTCACCTGAATACTCCTTGCCATAAATAGCTTTGTAGCGTTCCAACAAGCCACACAACAACGCTTCGTTATAGCCTTCGTCGGAAGGACTAAGATAGGCAACAGTCGACTTTCCCTCACATTTTCTGGACACACAAATAGAAGACATGGTGGTGCATGCTATGGGTTCAGGTCGCCACTCTGAAGTTGGCATCATCTGTATTTCTACAATTTTAAAGGTAACGCCTCCCTGTTTATCTGCTATCCGGATGGTTTGGTTGTTGAATAGTCCCTGCACAAAAGTGCGTAAGCCGTCTTCAAGCATAAACGAAATCTGCCAATAGACATATTCTCCGTTTACACGCAAACGGCCTGTTTGCTTGTTGTAACTGATTCCTTTATTTGGTCCGATTAACTCTGAAAAGCAGAAAAGTTTGAAGCGCTTGTTGTCGGTCTGATAGCCCGTCTCGTGTAAGTTGGTCGCGTAATTTTTGTCGGCATTGGCTAAAAGCGAATAAACTGCCGACATCAGTTCGTACTGGTAATTGATGGGCAACTCGCACTCGGTGCCCTCTTTTTTCATTTTGACTTTGAATCTCATATCTGTAGTTTTGAGTTTCTTAAAGTTAAGAATTATTTTTCTGTTGTTTTAAAGATAGTTATATGTTTTTTGACATCTGTTCCATCTTTATTATTTTGCAAAATTTAGCATAGTTTTTGACAAATAATGTCAATTGCCTAATTTTTTCACAAAAAATCTCCCCTCACAAAACAAAAAAAGCACCCGTAGGGTGCTTTTCCTTATTGTTATGTTTGCAGCTTAGTCGATGCCAAGCTCTTTCTTCCACTGTTCGAATTCGTTCTGCTCAGAGTACGATTCAGTGCCGTCGATGCAAACAATGGTAGTGATGAAGTTCTTCATGCTTTCCAACGTCTGTTTGCGTTCTTCAGCGCTCAGATCTTTCAAGCACTCGTTTGTTTCGTCTACCAGTTCCTTAAGAAGGTATTTCTGGCTGGTGGCTTCTTTGATGATAGACTCCACGTCGGCATCCATAGTGCCCTGCAACTTCAAGTAGCCGATAAACAGGTTTACAAATGCTTTTTCTTTGTCGTCGTATTTACCGTCTACTGCTCCGAAGTGAACACCGGTCTTTGCCACTAATTTGGCGAATTTTACTTTCTGATCCATCTTTATTTTATGGGTTATGGTTATTTACTTCCTAATATACTTTTCAGAATGACAGCTGCGTTTTGTGCTGCCGACGCAATGTCTGTTTTCGACATATTGCCCAATGCTCCGTTGCTTTCGCTTGGTTGGTTGGCTTTTGCTGAAGCGCCGCCCAAACCGCCTGCAACCACCTGTTTCAAGATGACGTTGATAAGGTCTGAGCTGTTATTGCCTGCCATCTGCTTCAAGATTCCACCTATGTCAAGCCCGTTGCCACTTGCCGATGCCGTATTGTTTGAACTGCCCCCCGCAACCTGTTTGAGGATGCTGCCCAAATCAATACCACCTTGGCTTTTTGCGCTGTTTCCGCCTCCAAGAATGGAGCCTAATACACTTGTCAAATCCATTTTCAGTATCTTTTTTTAGTTTGTGTGTTTGTAAAACCTTTTACAAGATACAAATAATTTGATATTTTCGACCGTTTGTCTCCTCTTTTTTTCTATTCGGTCATTATTTCGTTAATGTAGGTGTTCCACCTTATGCTTGCCTTGAAACCGGTCAGGACTTGTTCTATAAAGTTGCTCGACAGCACTTCTTTGTCGCTGTAGTATTTACAGACCATGAAATCCTTCATTTTCAAGTATTCCAAGCCCTCGCAGTCGGTCGGGTAGCCCAAAGGGGTGCGTTTCAGTTGGTTCATGCACGTCACCTTTCCGAAGTGTTTGGTTAGGTCGGGCGCTTCGGCCACGCTTTCCCATTCGTCGTAGAAGTTGACGATGACGTCTCGAACCTTTTTCAGGGCCGGTTTGTCTGGGCAGTACACCCCGGTGGCGATCATAGTGCCGCCTGGCTGTAGGTGAAGGTAGTAGCCGCTTAGCACGCTGCGCCGTGCGCCGTGTGGGGCTATGAAGGCCCCGAAGTGGCGTTTGTAGGGCGATTTGTCTTCCGAGAAGCGCGTGTCTCTGTAGAACCTGTAGGTGCAGTCTTTTGCAGTCATCGGCTCCAAAGTAGGGTCTGCCGCCCTCAGTTCCGTTATCAGAAACGTTGTTATTTCCTCGAAGTCGGCTTTAGCCGTTTCATATTCCTCTTTGTGTTGTTGGAAATAGGGTCGGTTGTTGTTGTCGCGGATGTTTTCCAAAAATGTGAGTATGCGGTCGGTTCTCATTCCTTCGGTGGGTCTTTTTATTTTTTCTTCTCGTTGTTCAAGACGGGCAGCCTTAGCACAAAGTGTTTGCCTTTGGGGTTTGGCAGGGTGTTCGAGCGCAGCCATGCGTTTTCCTCTTTCAGCAGGTTGTAGTTCAAACCCTTTTCGCGGGCAAACTGTGCCAGGTTCTCGATGGTAGTGTCAACACCAACGGTGTCGCACTTCACCTCGTGGTAGAGGTCGCTCTCCTTCAGGTCGAAACCGAAAGCCTTCGGATCTTTAAACAGTTGTTTAACGGCCAGCAGTCGGAAGACGTAGCGGTTGGTTTCTTCCAGCAGGTTCATCTCGTAGAAGTTTTCGGCCATCTGCACCTTTTTCTGTTTCACCACACGCCCTATTCCGGTGTTGTACGAAGCGGCGGCCAGGTTCCATGTGCCCAGCAGTTCGTAGGCGTGCCTCAGGTATTTGCAGGCCGCCCTGGTTTCTAGTTCTATGTTGTAGCGCTCGTCGACGTTCTCGTCGACCTGCAGTCCGAACTCTTTAGCGGCGCTTGGCACCATCTGCCACATTCCAGCCGCCTTTGCGGGCGAGTAGCTGCGTGGGTTCAGGCTGCTTTCAATAGCCGCCAGGTATTTTAAGTCGTCGGGCATGCCTTCTTCCTTCAGTACACGTTCCAGTAACGGGAAGTAGCGGTTGGCGCGCTTCAGCAGTTGCAGGGTGCTGCTGTGGCTGTACATAAAGTTCATCAGCTCGCGGTCTAGGCGCTCGCGGTAGTATTCGTTGTCTATTGTCAGTTTTTCTCCGCACCATTCAACTTCGTCGGGTATCTCGGGCAACATCAGCTTGTTCTCTACCTGTTGCACGATTGGCGCTTGGGGGGCTTCTTTTGCGCAGGCGTTTAGTGGCAATATGGTTGCAAGTCCTATGAATAGGGCTTTGTTGAAATCTAGTTGTAGCATTGTCTTCTGTTAAGTGTGGGTTGTTAATGCAGACAGTGGTTTCTTTCCTTTGTCCCTCTCTCTCTTGTTATACGTGGAAAACGAGCAGAGGGGTTTGGGTGTTGTCGAGCATGGTTTTTGCTGTGCTCGGATTGAACAGGCGCACAAAAATGCTGCGCTCGTGGGTGGTCAGCGAAACAACGTCTATTTGTTCGTCCCGAACATATTTGTCGATAGCCGGCAGGGTGTCGTCGCCGTTCAGCAGGCTGATTGTAATCTCTTGTTCGGGGTAGTTCTTTTTAAAGTATTCCTGAATGCCGCGCAGCTTAATCTCGTTCCACAGCTGGTTGTCGCTTTCCTCGTTCTTTTTCCCCTTTGCCAGGTGCAGGAAGTGGACTTTGAAGTGGAAAGGTTTCAGTATGGTCATCAGGTTGTCGAAGGCCATCAGGTCGTCGTCTTCAAACCGGGTGGCGTACACCAGGTTCCGCATCTCAGAAAAGTTCTTGAAGGTAGAGTCTTTCGGCAGAACGAAGACGGGGATGCGTGAGCGCTCCATCACTTCTCCGGTTATGCTGCCAATTTCCTCCCGCTCCATCTCGGCCTTGCTACGGCTTCCCATAATGATGAGCTGCGGATTGTTCATGCGGCTGTATTTCAGTATGGCCTCTTCCGGAATACCTGTTTTGGTCACAAAGCGGTAGTTGACGTTTGGAAGGGTCTTGTTGCCGATGGCGGCTTTCAGTTGTGCGTCTAGCTGCTCTTGCTGTGCCTTCACCTCGTTAATTTTGGCTTGCAGGGCAGTGTCGCGTTTGCCTTTCTCGCGGGTCAGCATCTCCTCAATGAGGTTGATGTGCGGAGTTGGGTCTATAAACGAGTGGAACAGCACCACGTTGGTGCCGTATGTTTGTGCCAGGTTGAATGCAACCTCGCAGGTGCGCAGGTTGTAGTTCGAGAAGTCGATGGGAACCAGCAGCTCGCCTTTGTTGTTTTCTTTGCGGAGCGCGTCTTCCACAGCCTGGCTCTGGTTGATCTCTTCCACCACCTCTGTTGCTCGGTCAAGGTCGCTCTCTTTTATACGGACGCGGACATTCCGGGTGACTATACTGTCGCCCACATGCTGGATAATCGATTCTATACCATTGGCCGCTAACTCTTGTTGCAGGGCTTGTGCCTTCTCTAACGAGTGGATGGCAAGGGTTACGAGTTTCACTTTATCGTCCATAATGTTAAGCTTGCTTGTTTGCGTAAATATACGTCTTTTTTCTGCAACTATTGTGTTTTGTTGTACACAATTTACCAACAATTAACCGTCTAAGGTTGTTGGTTATAGCTGCTTGTATGCCTTCATTATCAGCTTGCGGGCTGCCTCTATCATGGTGTCGGTGTTGTTGAGGTAGGCCTTTTGCTTGTCTAGTTCCACTTTCACGTCGGGTTCTATGCCCCATTCGGTACACACGCCTTTGTGGTCGAGGTAGATGGCGGAAGAGAACCTGACGGTCCAGCCGCATGGCAGTTCGTCGCTTGCCGGAACGCCCGAGCCGCCGCCCGTCTTGTCGCCTACTACCAGCACGTGGCTTTGCGGGTGCACTTCCTGGGTGAACAGGTTGGCTGCGCTGAACACGTCGCGGTTGGTGAGTACAATGGTCGGGCCGGCGTAAATAATGCCTTGTGCCGGCTCTATGTAGATGGGCTCTTTGTCCGATAGGGCGTTGTGTGCCCGGCCGGTTTTGCGTCTGAAGTAGCTGGCCAGGGTCTTTTCCCGGGTGAAGTGGCTGGCTAGCCGGTTGGCGTTCGTTATCAGGCCGCCCCCGTTGCCGCGGATGTCGACAATAATGCCTTTCGCGTTCTTAAAGTGTTTCAGCACGTTGTTGATGTTGGCTTCCGAGAAGGTGGTGCTGAAACTGGGGTAGTAGACGTAGCCAATGCTGTCGGGTTCCAGCAGTTTGTAGTAGAAACCTCCCACATGCCGGTAGTCGTTACCCAGATACTTGTCGGAAAAAATCACGTTCTTTATGAAGTTGTCTTCGTATTTTTCTTGCAGGTTGTAGTGGCTGATGTCGAACGTCGACGTCAGGTTGACGTGTCCGTCTTTCAACTCGTTCAGCATATCTGCCATCACGTAGAAAAGGTCTTCCATCGTCTTGCTCTCAAGCGCCTTCTTGTAGTAGATGTCGTGCACCTCGTTCCAGTCTCTGATGCTGTCTTTCTTGAATTCGAAGAAGCAGTATTTCTGGTCGATGGTGGTCCAAAGGGTATTGAAGTTTGTGGTGATGTCGTTTTCTTTCTCCAAATCCTTGTCGCAGCTGCTGGTCCACAGTAGTGGTATTAGTGTGGCGAGTAGGGTAAGTGTTTTTTTCATGGCAATACTTTTATAAAGTTGGCGGGTATTGTTTCTTTTCCTTTAAATGCGTAGAAGTTGTGTACAATTCCTATCTTGACCGACATGTCAAGGTTTCTGCCTTCTAGCTTGTTGACGTTGTACTTTAACCGTTCGGCCACCATACCGAGCCGCAGGGTGGCCAGGCGGGCTACCGGAAAGTCTATGGCAAACTCGTTGCGCAGATGCAGGCGGTTGCCGAAACTGGTGAATACGAAGTTACCGTCGAACTCGTCGATTGCCGATATGTCGTAATACAGTTGTGTGTATTTGGGCGAGAACATCAGACCGACGCCGGCTATCGAGAAATGGTCCGACAGGCGGATGGGCTCTTTCCCTATTTTGAACGAGTAGCTGCCCATTACCGACAGCCACAGGTTGGTGTTGGCTATTACGTTTACGGGGTTGTTGCTGTTGTGGGCCAGGTATTTCAGGCCGAGGTCGAGGTTCGAGTAGGCTCCGGGCATTATTTTCAAACCTTTGGCCGCGTTTATGTGGTAGTGCGCCCCGTAGAAGCCGCGTGCGAAGAAGGAAAGCATACGGTGGTTCTGGGCCGGATTCAGGTCTGAAGCGCCGTGAAATTCCATTCCGTCGTATTTCGAGAATTTTGGGTACGAGGCCGAGTAGTAGCGTTGCTCGTCGAAGCCCAGGCCTATCTGGGTGCCTTGGTGGAGTAGCGACGACAGGTATTCGTCGTAGGTGTGGTGGTGCCCCACGCTCGCCCAGCCTGTACGGGTAGTCAGGCGCAGTTTCGGTTGTATGTTGGTGCTGTCGGTTTGTGCCATCAGCTGGCCTTGTGCGAACAAAAGGGTCAGTAAAAATGGTATGTATTTTTTCTTCATGTTTTTTGTCCTTTTTCAGGTTCTTCAAAATTACACAAAAGTTTGTTCTGCTGAAATAATGTTAAACAGAATTTATTGCGCTGTTCTGTTTCTACGCCGCTGTTTAGTTTGTTCTGGATTAATTGTTGTTTTCTTATTTTTTATTTACATTTGTAGTGTGTCGGTTATCCGGCAGATATTCAACCAGTTTTTTTAATATACAGTAAACGTAAATGAGAATACTGAAATTTCTAGCTGTGCTTTTCCTCTCTGCCTCATGCTTGACGGCTTCGGCCCAAATCTCCGAACTTTCAAACGAGGAGGTTTCTTTGTTGGAAGAGGCCATAGCGCACTACCATAACAATGCGCCCGACCTTTCAATTGGTGTGTTCGAGCGCCTGTTGGTGAAGCACCCCGACAACTATCTGGTCAATTATGAGTATTGCTTGCCCAAAATGATGAAGCGGCAGTATGCCGATGTTGTGAAAATCACCAAAAAGATAGAGAAAAGTCCTTATGTCGAATCCATTCTGTTCCAGATGCAGGGCAATGCCTACGACTATATGGGTAAGCGGAAGCAGGCTGTTGCCAGTTACGACAAGGGACTGAAAAAATTCCCGAAAGCCGGCTGCCTCTATATGGAGAAGGGCAACATCTGCCTGATGGAAGGCAAGGTTAACGATGCCGTTGTCCTTTACGAGAAGGCTTTAGAGGTCCAGCCCGACTATGCTTCCCCTTATTACAGGGCCGGTGCCATTTTCCTCAACTCCGACGAACCTGTTTGGGGGCTGATTTATGGCGAGGCTTTCCTTCTGCTTGAAAAAGGGGTGCGGAATGTGGCCATGCAGAAGGCTATGGTGCAGCGGCTCGACAGTGCCTTTGTAATGAAGGACGATACTACGCTGAACATAAAACTGTCGAGAAACATCATCTCTGTTAGTGGTTTTAAACTGATAATACCTCTCGCAATCAAATACGAGCAGGCAATCTCTAAATCGGGTGTTGTTGCAGACATGAAAGCCCGTAAAAACACCAAAATCACTATTTCTGACCTTATTGAAATGAGGAAGGCGGTGGCTAGGAAGTATAAGGAGTCGTGGGCTGAGAAAGATCCTAATTATTTGTTCGACTACCAGAACCGGCTTATCGATGGCGGTTATTTCGAGGCCTACACCTACGACCTGTTTAAGGATGTCTTCGAGAAAGAATATAACGAATATGTGTCTAAACCCGAGAACAAGGAGGTTTTAGACGCTCTTCGCGTCTGGAAGAAACAGCAGCCTTTCAAACTTACCGAATCAATGCTTATTAAACGACAATAAAAATGAAAAAAGTTTTTCTAGTTTTCTTTTTGGCAGTGGCTTCTCTGGCCTCTTACGCCAAACCCGATTTTGAAATTCCTGAACCGAAGGCGTATGACTCTGCTGAAGAGTGCCGTAAAGACAACGACATTGCGCTGAAGGTGGCGAAGTTCTATTTAGATGCCAAACTGCCCGACGATGTGGTTTGGGCGAAAGATGCGGCCTCTTTCCTTTTAACGTGGATTACTGCTTCTGGCGATATTACACTGGTCATAAGCGACAAGCGTTGCGAATTTCTTAAGTGTAAGGACAAAAATATCGGCTCCCTGGTACTGATGGCCTACATGTCGGGGTGTGTGGTTTATTGTTTGGAAAACAAACAGCACGACCACGACTTTAATATGCACTATTTCGCATTAACCAAAATGATGGAGTATTACGAAAAAAACAGGGAGATTACTGGTAGCGACAAGGAAATGGACAAGTTGCTGGCCAACTTCAAGAAAAAATCCTTTAAGGAGAAAGAGGAAAAGAAATTCAAATAACCGAGCTAGTTCGTCCTTTTCCACTATATTTACAAAAAAAGTAATGGAATGAAGAGATTGACTTTCTTTGTGTGGAGGTTGCTGTTGCTCGTAGCCTTCCTCACCCCCCTGTCGGTATCGGCGTCGGGAAATGACTATACGGCCTACCTTTTTGCCTATTTCAAGGGTGAGGGGCTGGCACAGGGTGAACAGATCTATTTTGCGGTAAGCCGCGACGGTTTGCACTGGCGCGACATCAACAACGGCAATCCGGTTCTCACATCCACGCTGGGCGAGAAAGGGGTGCGCGACCCCTTCATCATGCGCTCGGCCGATGGGGCTAAATTCTACGTCATTGCCACCGACCTGAAAATATACGGCAACAACGACTGGACGGCGGCGCAGACGTCGGGCAGCAAGTCGGTTATGGTGTGGGAGTCGGGCGACCTTATCAACTGGTCGGAACAGCGTATGTGCCGTGTGGCGCCCGACGGGGCCGGCTGTACGTGGGCTCCCGAGGCTGTCTACAACGACGAAACGGGCGAGTACCTCGTCTTTTGGTCTTCAAAAATCCCCGCTTCGCAACAGGTGCCTAACAACGACAATACGCACCGCGTTTATTACTGCACAACTAAAGATTTCAAGTCTTTCTCACAACCCAAGGTTTGGATTGAATTGAAGAACGCCAAGGGGAACACCATCAGCGTTATCGACGCCACCGTCATCAAGGTTGGCGACACCTATTACCGTTTCAAGAAGAACGAGGCAACCGAGGCGCACAAGCAGGGTATGCCTTCTTCCGGTAAGTACATCATTATGGAGAAGGCGAACTCGCTTCTCGGACAGTGGACCGAAATTGGCTCGGCCATGAGCCAGATTTCTTACGTGGAGGGGCCTACCTGCTTCAAGTTTAACGGTGAGGACAAGTGGTGCCTGTTTCTTGACGATTTTGGCGGCAAGGGCTATTATCCGATGGTCTCTTCCGACTTGTCGTCGGGCCAGTTCTCGCAACCTTCCGACTACCAGCTGCCTTCGGTGATGAGGCACGGCTCGGTGGTAAGCATTACAGAGGAGGAATACAACAACCTGTTGTCGAAATACGACCCTTCGGCCACTTCTACACTGCGCATCAATCCGGCCGCCCGTCAGCAGACCATCGAGGGCTGGGGCGTCTCGTTGTGCTGGTGGGCCAACATGTGCGGCAAGTGGAACGACAGTAAGATAGACGAACTGGTCGACTTGCTCAGCTCTCCCGATAAGCTGAACTACAACATCTTCCGCTATAACATTGGCGGTGGCGACCAGCCTTCGCACTACAACGGACACATGTGCAAGGGTAAGGGCAAACGCGCCGAGATGGAGGGTTTCAAATCGGGCGAATACTCGGCTTACGACTGGACTGCCGATGCGGCCCAGCGGAAAGTGATGCTGAAATTGAGGGATGCCCGCCGCGATGCGGTTTTCGAGGCTTTCTCGAACTCGGCTCCATACTGGATGACCTACAGCGGTTGTTCGGCCGGCAATGCCGACGCGGGCAAAGATAACCTGAAACCACAATACTACGGCCAGTTTTCCGACTACCTTATCGATGTCTGCAAGCACTATAAAGACGAGTACGGCAT
>ODAI010311737.1_pt1 | contig 21383 bp, 25 predicted proteins | sample 1539321 | NCBI WGS metagenome assembly ODAI01 (sample SAMN02144231, study PRJEB22623) | gut metagenome | biome: sheep rumen | host: Ovis aries | place: New Zealand | reverse complement strand
CAAAGCTTATTATTGCTCAAAGAATTTCATCAGTACAAGATGCAGATAAAATTATTGTATTAGATAATGGTAGAATAAATGGCATTGGAACACATGATGAACTTTTGGCAAATAACGAGATTTATAGAGAGGTCTTTACATCTCAAACAAAAAACAATTAGGAGCATAACTATGGAAAAAAACAAATTTGATATAAAAACCATAAAACGAGTTTTATCATATATGACGAAAAACTATAAAAAACATATTATAATAGCATTTGTTGCAATTATACTTAACACCATTGCAAATGTTGCAGCTTCGTTATTTTTGCAAGCTTTAATTGATGATTATATAACACCTTTGATTGGAATTGAAAACCCTATATATACAGAACTCTTCAAGGCAATAGCAATAATGGGAGCTATATATCTTACAGGAGTTATAACTATATTTGTATCATCAAGAATAATGGTAACAGTTTCAGAAGGCGTATTAAAGACTATTCGTGATGAGATGTTTGTCAAAATGCAAAGATTACCAATTAAGTATTTCGACACACATACACATGGTGATATTATGAGCTGCTATACAAATGATACAGATGCATTAAGTCAAATGATATCACAAAGCTTGCCACAATTCTTTTCATCAGCTATAACGATTATAACAACATTTTTTGCTATGCTTACTTCAAATGCATATTTAACAGGTGTTGTGTTGTTATCACTTTTCGTAATGCTAAATATCACAAAGAGAATAGCAGGAAATAGTGCAAAATATTTTATTCAAAGACAAAAAGCTGTTGGTGAAGTAAATGGATACATAGAAGAAATGATAAATGGACAAAAAGTTGTAAAAGTATTCTGTCATGAGGATAAAACAAAAGAAGGCTTTGATAAGATAAATGACGAGTTATATGAGCATACATATCTTGCAAATAAATTTGCAAATGTCTTAATGCCAGTATTAGTTGCACTTGGCAATATTCAATATGTTATAGTTGCAATAGTTGGAGGAATACTCGCTTTAAATGGAATAGGAAATATCACAGTTGGACTTATTGTTGCGTTTCTACAATTAAGCAAAACATTTACTAGACCAATAGGACAGATTTCTCAGCAATTAAATTCAGTCGTAATGGCTCTTGCAGGAGCTAATAGAATATTTGCTTTAATGGACGAAGCACCAGAAATAGATGATGGGTATGTAACACTTGTTAACGCAAAATATGTAGATGGAGTACTTACAGAAACAGAAGAAAATACAGGCATGTGGGCATGGAAACATCCACACCATGATGGAAGACTTGAATATGTTGAACTTAAAGGGCATATTGAACTGTTTGATGTTGACTTCGGATACGAGGAAGGAAAGCCTGTATTACATGATATTAGTATTTATGCAAAACCTGGGCAAAAGATTGCTTTTGTTGGAGCAACAGGAGCTGGAAAAACAACAATTACGAACCTTTTAAATCGTTTCTATGACATAGAAGATGGAAAAATTAGATATGATGGAATAAATATAAACAAGATAAAGAAAGATGACCTAAGACGCTCTCTTGGAATGGTTTTACAAGATGTAAATCTATTTACAGGAACAATAAAGGAAAATATACGATACGGTAAGCCAGATGCAACTGATGAAGAAGTTATAAATGCTGCAAAACTTGCAAATGCACATGATTTTATCATGAGACTTCCAAAGGGATATGATACAGAGCTTTCAGGAGATGGAGGAAGTCTATCACAAGGACAAAGACAACTTTTATCTATTGCAAGAGCTGCAATATGCAATCCACCGGTTATGATACTTGATGAAGCAACATCAAGCATTGATACAAGAACAGAAAAGATAGTGCAAGATGGAATGGATAAACTTATGGAAGGAAGAACGGTATTTGTAATAGCACACAGACTTTCAACTGTAAGAAATTCTAAAGCAATTATAGTCCTTGACCATGGAAGAATAATAGAGAGAGGAGACCATGAGGAACTATTAGCACAAAAAGGAACATATTATCAGCTATACACAGGAGCTTTTGAGCTAGAGTAAAATTGAAGGGACTTGAAAAAGATAATTCATTAGTGTATAATAATAAATGTTTGTAAAAATGAAATATCGTATTGTCGAAATAAAGGAGAAAATCATGAATATGTTTTTGGCACTTGCCTTTCTATTCTTCATAGGAAGCATGGGAGGATGGGTACTAGAGTTATTTTATAGAAAAGCCATTTCAAAAGGAAAATGGATAAATCCGGGATTTTTAGTTGGCCCATATTTGCCATTATATGGCTTTGGACTTTGCACATTTTACTTGTTTTCACATATACAGTTACCAGGACCAATTGTTATTCTTATAATGACAGTAGTAGTTACACTAATCGAATATATTGCTGGAATCATTTTCATAAAAGGAATGGGAGTTAAACTTTGGGATTATTCAAATAATTGGGGAAATATAAATGGACTTATTTGCCCGCTATATACACTTATTTGGGCAACACTAGGAACTATTTATTATTATTTAATAAATCCATCAATGCATGGAGTAGTAAATTGGCTTGAGAATAATTTAGCATTTTCGTTTGTGATAGGATTTTTCTTTGGAATAATAACGATAGACCTTGTATATAGTACGCAGTTAGTTGTAAAAATACGTAAATTTGCAAAAGAGAAAGATTTAATTGTTAAGTATGAAGAATTCAAAGCAAGCATATTTGATTATGCTGCAAGAAATAAAGAAAAGTATTCGTTTGTTTTTGCAATCAGTAATAATGTAAAGAAAATTGAGGAATACATTAATGAATACAAAGAGGCTCAACTTGAAAGAGCAAGTGAAATAAAGAAAACAATAAATGTTTTTATAAACGATAAGGTAAAAACAAAGAGTAAGAAAATAACAAATTCAAAGAAATCATAAATAATAAGCATAAAATTATTTTAGATTAATATAGAATTAAAGGGGCGTTTAACAAATGGAGATTTTCAGAAAAACTTATGCAGAAGTAGATTTAAAAAATATAGAATTTAATATAAAAAAGATAGTAGAGAAATATAATGAGTATAAATATAGATTTGCAGTCGTAAAGGCAGATGCTTATGGAAGAGGAATACTAAAGGTTTCTCATGCGGTTGTAAAAGGAGGTTGTAATTATTTAGCAGTTGCAACATTAGAAGAAGCTATTCAAATAAGAGAAGAAATAAAAGATGTTCCAATTCTATGCTTAGGGGTAATACATAAAGAGTATCTAGATAAATGTAGAGAAAATAACATTACTATAACTATAAATTCTTTAGAATATTTAAAGTCAATATTAGATTATAATGTGTCAGATTTGAAAGTGCATATAAAGATAAACACTGGAATGAACAGACTTCGGAATATCAAATGCAGAAGAGGTTAGAGAAACATATAAGCTACTTAAAGAGTATAATTTCATTATCGAAGGAATTTATACGCATATATACGATGCATCAAGCGAAGAAAGATACTTCAAACAAGTAGAAAGATTTGAAACAATTTTAAATAATGTAGAAGGATTAAGGAATATTCCAATTATCCATATACCAGCAAGCGAAGCACTAGAAAAATACCCAAAACTAGATTTTGTAAATGGATATAGACTAGGGAAAATAATGTATGGATTTTCGATATTTGAAGACACAGAACTAAAGTCTACATTCAAATTATGCAGCGAGGTTTCACAAATTAATGTATTAAAACCTGGAGATACCTTAGGATATAATGCAAATTATACAGCTAAGCAAGATGTTAGAATCGCAGTTGTACCTATTGGATATGAAGATGGAATTACAAGAAAAAATACAGGAAGATACGTTTATATAAATAATAAAAAATATGAAATAGTACGGAGACATATGCATGGATATGCTTTTTGTAAAAGTAGATGAAAATGTAAAATGCTACGATAAAGTTGAAATAATAAGAGATAATGAGCATATAGAATATATAGCAGACTATCTTGATTCTATTCCATCAGAAATAACATGCCAAATATCAAAAAGAGTGCCTAGAATATATTTAAATTAAAAATACACGCAATTAATATTGTATTAACAGATATTAATTGCGTGTTTTTTTAGTCTAAAACAATAGTCTTAGAAAAGATATTTTGAGATACACATTTTTGTAAAATTATTTGCTGATTAGACTATTAACAAGGATCTGACAGCACAAATTTTACTTTGAAGTCAAGCTTCATTTTATAGAAGCCTGGCCTCACTTCTTTCTCAATTGTAGGATACAATCCTACTAAGGCTTTGAGTCTGTCCAAATCTTCTGAATTTAGATTACCAGAGAGTCTAACAGTCGCTCCGTTTTGCTCCAGAGAACAAAGAGCCGCTTCGTGCACTTTGTCTGCGAGATAACTCAAATTCTTTTGACCAGGGGCTTTGTTCCTTAAGTCAATTTTAATTATGGTCATATAGAAATCCTCCATTAAGATTTTTGTGTATCTCAAATTCCTCCAACTGCAAGATATTACTCTATACAGCTTATATATTATACAACATTATGTTAAATAAAGCAATAGTAGAGAGAAAATTTAAAAATCATTTTTTACCATTGGAATTTTCATGCTTTTGTTGTATAATATAAATATGGAAACTTTAGAAATAGAAAAAAATAAAATTGAAAATAATAAAAGAGAATTTATAATGCATATAATGCAAATAAAAAAACATGTGAATTTGCAGAAAATACTTGGTAGCTACATACAGCATGGAAAAACAAGTGTATATACGCATTCTAGAAATGTTGCATATTTAAGCTATAAAATTGCGAAACACTGGGAGAAAAGATTTGGAGCCAACATAAATTATGATGTACTAATTGTAGGTGCTATGTTTCACGATTTTTTCTTGTATGATTGGCATGATCCAGAAACTTCCCCTAAACTTCATGGATTCAAGCATCCTGCAATTGCAAGTAAAAATGCACAAAAATATTACAACATAAATGATAAGGAAAAACTAATCATCGAGACTCATATGTGGCCTCTTACAATTACAAAATTCCCAAAATCGATTGAAGCGATAATTGTCTGCATTGCAGACAAATGCTGCTCTACTAGAGAGACAATACATAGATTTTAAAAACTTGACAATTAACATAAAGTTTTATATAATAAAATTACTACAAAATGTAGATGTTCAAAGATTTATTCTAAGAACAGAGTTTGAGGAGGTTTTGTTTTAAGTAAATCCGTTTATCTTGCAGCTATGATTTTAACAGGAGGAATAATACTATGGAAAAATGGATTTTGCTCGCAGAATGGTTAAGCAACAAAGAAGAATATGAAAAGCGTACTCAGCTGTTTATTGATTACAAACCTATAAAGCAAAAGATTACCTTGCCTAAGGAACAGACAGGGTGGGGATTTGACCAAGAGGCAGAAACAGAAGAAAACATTGGATGGCATCCTTTGTTGTCTTCGATTGGGAAAATTTACTTGATCGGGAGCAAGCCGACAGAGTTTGAACTCGGACTTGGAACGGAGAGTGGATTTTCCAACGGCCCCAAAATTATTAATCAGGTTTGCAATCTTTATGCATCTGATACATTCAGAACGGAGAGTGAGCACTTTACAGAAAAACTCTTTAATACTTTACCTGAGCATATCAAAAAACAACAGCGAATCTTTTGGCTTGAGAGTCAAGAAATCGAAAGCGAAGAGAAATGGGGCAATATTAGCTCTTTGTACAGAGTAAGTGGAGATTGTGCAATGAAAACACCTTTACATTATTCTAATGGAAGGGATTCTTATCTGAAGCTCTCTGTACTTCCTATTCTTAGCACACCAGCAAAAATCATGGTCAATATCGGAGATGATTACTTCGATGGCTCCACGGTTGAGAAAGCGCTGAAAATAAAACCTCCTATTGGATAGCGCTGTAATACAGTTTATCCAATACAGAAAGGACTTAAGGGAAAAACCTACCTTAGGTCCTTTTTTTGTCCTTCGCACAGCTAAAATAGCACTAAAATCATTTAATAGTAACTAAAAGTACTTTCTTTTTAGCAAAAATCTTGATTTTTTATAAAAAAACACATATAATATTTCAGAAAGGAATTTTAAAGAATGCTAAAACTAAAAAATATTAGAAAAGTGTATAAGACTGCAAATGAAGAAGTCGAAGCATTAAAAGGAATAAATATAGAATTTAGAGAATCTGAATTTGTCTCTATTTTAGGACAGAGTGGATGCGGAAAAACCACTCTATTAAACATTATAGGAGGACTTGATAGATATACATCAGGAGACCTTGTAATAAATCGGGAAGTCTACAAAGGACTTTAAGGATAGAGATTGGGATGCATATAGAAACTATAAAATAGGATTTGTATTTCAAAGCTATAACTTGATTTCTCATCAAACAATACTCTCAAATGTTGAACTTGCTTTAACTATTGGTGGTATTTCAAAAAGAGAAAGAAAACAAAGAGCAATTGAAGCATTAGAGTCAGTTGGATTAAAAGAACATATTCATAAAAAGCCAAATCAATTATCAGGAGGACAAATGCAAAGAGTCGCTATTGCAAGAGCTTTGGTAAATAACCCTGATATTATTTTGGCAGATGAGCCAACTGGAGCACTTGACACAAAGACGAGTGTACAGGTTATGGAAATACTAAAAGAAATTTCAAAAGATAAATTAATTATAATGGTAACACATAACCCAGAACTTGCAGAGAAATATTCTAGCAGAATCATAAAAATACTTGATGGTGTAATTACTGAGGATAGCAATCCAATAAAAGAAAACGAGAGTGTTGAAACAAAGGATACTTCAAAAATAGGAAGAACTGCAATGAGATTTTGGACAGCGTTTAGATTAAGTTTAAATAACCTTTTAACAAAGAAAGGAAGAACAGTGCTTGTTGCGTTTGCAGGGTCAATCGGAATAATCCGGAATAGCACTAGTACAGTCTGTATCAAATGGATTTCAGGGGTATGTAGATCACATACAAGAAGAAACACTAACTTCATATCCTTTAACAATAATGAGTGAAACTTCTGATATTGCAAGTGTTTTACTTGCGATGACTTCTGAAGAAAAAGAAGGAGAAGATACAGGAAAAGTGGAAGAAGAACAATATATTTCTAAGATGCTTGCGAGCCTTAGTACAAACGATTTAAAAAGTTTTAAGAAACATCTAGAAAATAATTTGCGGAGAAATTAACCAAGACATTTCTTCTATTAAATATTCATATGGAATAGAGCCAAATATATATGCAATTGATGCAACTGAAAAAATTGCAAAGCTTAACCCAAGTAATTTGCTATCATCAGCATTTGGTGGGAGCTCAAGTATGATGGGCTCTATATCTACATCAACTTCAACGTATTCTCAAATGATAGACGATAAAGAGCTTCTAAATAATTCATACGATGTGCTTGCAGGACGTTGGCCAGAAAACTATGACGAAATGATAATCGTTTTATCAGAACGAGGAACTATTTCTGATTTCTTAATTTACTCATTAGGATTAAGAAACACGGAAGAATTATCAAATATAGTAAAAAAGATAATGAGTGGAGAAAAGGCTGAAATAAATAACGAGCCAATGACATTAAGTTATGAAGACTTAATGAACGTTGAGCTAAAACTTATAATGCCAACCGATAAATACAAATATAATGAAAAATATGAAATATATGAAGATATGACAGAAAATGAAGATTACATGAAAGAACTTTATGAAAATGCAATTCCATTAAAAATAGTAGGCGTAGTGACAGCAAAAGAAGGAGTTACATCAATGGCATTAAATCCAGGAGTGTCTTATACAAGTGATCTAGTAGATTACATAATCGACTATTCAGCAGATAAAGAAATTGTTAAAAAACAAATTGAAAATGATGAAGTAGACGTTATTTCTGGAAAGAGATTTGATGAAAAAAATAAAGTAAGCCTTGATTTTGCTGATTTAATAAGTGTAGATAGCAAAAAGTTAGAAAGTGCTTTTAATGTAAAAATCGATCAAAACTCTATTCAAAAAGAAACAGCTGGATATATGACAGAAATTTCTGATGCAGTAACAACAGATACAACTTCAGCAAAAAAAGCATTTAAAGACAATTTGAATAAGTTTTCAAAAGGAATGTTTGATAGTATTAAAGGAAAAGTTAGTGTTGCTGATATCGAGGATACAGTATATAACTATTTGGAAGGTACAGAGCCTACGAAAGCAATGTCAGCACTTGAAGCAAAATATGTAATACCAAAAGATGTATTTAAGACAACGTATGCAGGACTTCTTACAGGGGTACTCCAAGTATATATAAATTCATACTATGCAATAGATAAGTCTCTAACAGAGGTTCCAGAAAATCCAACAGCAATAGTTATTCCAGATATTATAAATAGTACTTTGCAAACCTACACATCAAATCCAGCAATTGAGCAAACAGCAAATGAAATGGCAAAAGCTATGACAGAAGCAGTTATGAAGAAAACAATTTTAACAAAAGTTGGTGAACTAACTAGCAGCTTAACAGGCACTTTTGCATCTGCTTTCAATGTAGACCAAAATAAAATAGCAAGTTCATTTAAACTTAAAATGTCTCAAGAGGAAATAACGAGAATAATAACTGCAATGGTTACAAAGAATGAATCAAATGCAGAAACAAATCTTATAGCTCTTGGATATAAAGACAAAGAAGAACCAGCATATATTTCTTTCTATTTCAAGAGCTTCGATGGAAAAGAAAGATTTATGGATTTTATAGATGCATATAATGAAAAAGTAAAAGCCGAAGGAGAAGATGATAAAGAGATAAATTATACAGACACTACTGGAATACTTATGGGCTCTGTTAAAACTATTGTAAATGCAGTAACTTATGTACTTATAGCATTTATATCGATTTCACTTGTGGTATCTTCGATTATGATAGGAATTATAACATATATTTCTGTATATGAAAGAACAAAGGAAATAGGTATACTTCGTGCAATAGGAGCATCAAAGCATAATATATCTTCAATATTTAATGCAGAAACTTTTATAATAGGACTACTATCTGGATTATTTGGAATAGGAATAACGTATGCATTGATACCAATAATAAACTCTGTATTACACGCGTTTACTGGAAACATACCACTTAATGCAACTTTCTATGCAAGTAATGCAATAGTACTAGTGATATTAAGTGTAGTGCTTACTTTAATAGGTGGACTAATTCCAGCAAGAGCAGCTTCTAAGAAGGATCCGGTTATTGCACTTAGAACGGAATAAATTAAGCAATAATTGCGTTTTGGCTGTGTTGGACATCACGTCGTAAATCCTCAACGTGCACAAGCACGCCTCCGGTTTACTCGTTCGTCCGCCTTGCCAACTCCACAATTCTTGCTTAATTCAAAATTAATATAAATAAGAAAGAGTTCAATGTATTTAAAAACTTGGCTCTTTTTTATTTCATGCATCTTTTTCAATTTTGATAAGCTCATCTAATGTACAATCAAGATATTTGCAAAAATCTTCTAAATATTTAAATGAAATAGAAGATGTTTCCCCGTGTATTACACGATTTAGATTTCTAGTTGTTATGTTCATATTTTGACATAGCCAGTATTTTGTTTTTTTCTTATCTTTTAATATTTTTTCTATATTAAAATTTACCATATAAACCTCCATAAATAATTAAATGTTTACAGTCAGCCTACCTTTTTGTATGTTTCTAAATTATACCGTTCTCCAAGGCGTTTAAGACAGAGACTTTTCAATTTTTAAATACACACTCTGTTTTTTTTGAAAAAGGAAAATAATCAGGTCGAACTCGTAATTTATAAACATACAAAAACGGCTGACATTAATTTGAATACTAATTAAAATTCTAATATAAAAAAATTTTATAAATAAGATATTTACAAATACCATACTTGTGTGATACAATATCTAACATAAAGGTTAAAGATATGACAAGAAAATACATAAACAAGCAAAAAACACTAATGATAAAAAGAAGGGAGGTAAACATTTTGATGAAAAGATATTCGAAATACATAAGAAAAATTAATGCTAATTGTTATATTTATGATTTCAATGGGAAGACTAAAAATGAAAACAAAATAAGTATAAAATCAAGAGATGGGCCATATGCAATGCTAATTTTTTAATAAAATGTTGTAACGGAGCACAGCGTGCTCCGTTGAGAAAGAGAGGAAAAGAAAAATGAAGAAATACAATTTAAGAAAAGAACGTGGTATAACATTAATCGCGTTAATAATTACTATTATAATATTGGTAATCCTTGCAGCAGTTTCAATTCGTGCCGTATACAATATGGGAATAGTAGGACACGCAATAAACGGAACACAAGATTATGCAAAAGGAGCAAAGGCAGAAAATGCAATGTTTGGAGATTTAGGAAACTTTCTTGATAAAACACTTGAAAAATTAAGAAAAGTTCAGGGGGAAGTACTAGAAGAAAGTGATGAATTACAATTAGCAGATGGAGAGTTAGGTCTAGCGTATAAAGTACAAGAACAAGAAAACTCAGATGGAACAAAATCAACATATGTAGTAATAACTCCACAAATTGGTGGAATAGAAACATATGAAAGCTATGCAAGAAAAATTTTAAAAACAACAACAAAGACAAGAGAACAAATCTTTATGGAAGGAGATATATATAACTATCCAGAAGACGAAGGTTCTAGTTTAGCACAAATAATTGGATATTTTGGATTTGAAGATGCCACAACATTAGATGAGTTAGTTGAAAGCTTTAATAATAGAGAAAAAACAAATTATACAATAGATGATATTTTAATAGAGTGGAGACTTGTAGAACCAGCAGGATATACTGCATCAGATGAACAGGTACATGTAGAATGCACAGAAACAGGAGAAAATAGTGATATAAATTTAGGTGATAACTATGGCTTCTATATAGAAGAAAATGGAACGTATACATTTACAGGAGAGACACAAAGTAACAAAACAGCAAGTGTAGAAGTAACAATAAATTCAATAAAATACATTAGACTTAGCAAAAGTAATATTAGTGTATATCCGGATGAAACTACGGATTTATCAGCAACTACGTATGGAGTAGAAGGTGAACTAAAATGGCTAAATTCAAATCCATCGGTTGCAACATTACAGAATGGAATAATAAAAGGATTTTCGGTAGGAACAACTGTAATACAGGCAACAAATTCGGATGAAAGTATAGTATCAAATGAATGTGTAGTTATGGTTAACGAATTACCAGCCGTTGATATGTATTTTGGAACAAGTAAAATATCATCATTAGATTTAGATGGTGCCATAATGCTTTCAGCTGGTGCAAGCACAACTGTGAATACGCCAGCATCTAATAAAAATTACACATGGACATCAAGTGATACAGATATTGCAACTGTAAATAATGAAGGAATAGTAATGTGTGGAACTAAGAACGGAACTGCAACTATAACATGTTCGATTTCAGGAAAAAAGCCTGCACAAGTTTCAGTAAACTCAACATCAAAAATAGTAAATACAGGTGGACAAACTATGACTATTAGTGGAACGTTACAAGGAACAAAATCATATGAAAATCCAACGATTCCAGCCGGATTTTATGCAATAGATACAGCAGATGCAAAATGGACATATGATAGTACAAATAATAAAATGATAGGAGTAGATAGTGGTCTTGTAATAATGGACCAAAAAGGCAATCAATTTGTATGGATTCCAGTAGAAAAAGCGGTAGAAGAATCAGAAGAAATGGAAAATACAAATAATAAGAAAGCGATGGCAGTAGCGTATACTGAGGGAACTCAAACGTATTATAGAGGCTTGTTATACAATTTTAAAAAAGAGAATACAATGGTTGTATCATCCGCTAGACAGAACGGTTTTACAATGTTTGGTAAAGGCCCAAGAGAACCGGAAATTTTGAATGGATTTGATGACAATGTAAGAAAACCTTCTGGAAGTGCACAAACATATTTGCAGAGAATAGGATTAAATCAATCTACATTTTCATCAGAAATAAAATCTGAATATAAAAATATGATAGAAAGCGTGTCTGAATATGGTGGATTTTGGATAGCAAGATATGAAAGTAGTTTCATAGATAATCAAACAAGAATAGTAGCAGGAGTGTCTCCTATGAATGCATCCCAAGAAACATCAAAATATTGGTACGGATTGTATGACAGACAAAAAAAATACGCAACAAATAATGGACTAACAAGTTCAGTAAGCTCGTTTATGATATGGGGAAGCCAATATGATGCTATGTTAAATTGGATGATAAATAATAACATAGATATTATAACATATGAATCATCAAAGAGAAATACTTCAGGACTAACAGGAACCAAGGATTTAGATAAACTGAATAATATATTTGATCTTAGAGGAAATAGTTATGAATGGACAGTAGAGGCTGATGGGGCTGGAACTCTAACATATGATAGTGATGGTGATTTCTATGATTCTTTCCGTACAGTGAGGGGAAAAGCTGGTAGCTATGGAGCAAGTGATACTCCATCGCAAAGAATGAAAGCTATGCCAAACGGTTCTCTTTCAAATACAACTAGTCGTGTTACATTATATATAAAATAAAGCTATGTAAAATGAATTTAGGGACACCTTGGGCTGCGGAATTTTTTGCTACAGTGTCCCTATTTGATTTTTAATAATTTTTTTGAAAAGATTAACTATTTTTAGTTAGTCTTTTTCTTTTTTCTATATATTTATCATAATATTGTTTTGGTGTCAATCCACCTAAAGATAAACTTATTCTTTTATTTATGTAAAAATCAATGTATTCTTCTACTATTTCATCTATTTCTTCTTTGTTTTGAGGAACATATCCAAGCCTATAAAATTTTTCAACCTTAAAAATACTGAAGAAATTTTCAGAACAGGCATTATCAAAAGGATAGCCCTTTTTAGAATTACTTCTAATTACCTTTAATTCTGCCAATTTTTGTACATAATCTTTACTTAAATATGTTACTCCTTGATCACTATGTATTAATGCGTTTGTTATGTTTTTACGTTTTTTAACTAAAATATCCACAGTATCTTCTGCAAGTTTAGAATTACATGAATAACTAGATAAATATGCAATAGGTATTTTTCCAAACAGGTCAATTATTACATTTAGAAAAACAGTTCCTTCTTTGCTAGGAAGGTATGTAATATCTACAGAAAAGCATCTATTTGGACATTTAGGATTAAAATCCTGATTCAAGTAATTTATACAGTTACCCTTAATTGCTGAATTGCATGATTTATATTTGATTTTTTTCAGTCTAATTTCACACTTTAAATTAAGAGCTTTCATTCTATCTCTTACAGCTTTTTCATTTTTGTTAAAACCAAGAGATTTCATAGCAATATACATTCTACGATAGCCATATGTTTTATCACTTAAATTAAAAACATTAATTAATGTATTATCATAATCATTATCTTTATTAGGATTAAATGTTTTAATCCATTTGTAGAAATTACTTCTATCTATGCCTGCAATTTTGCAAAGCAAAGATACAGGAAAACGGTTCTTTAAATTTGAAATTACGATTTTTTTTTAGTATCTATATTAATCAATTTTTCCAGTTCTTGATAATATGCTAATTTGGCATTTAATTCAAAATTTTCTTTTTCCAATTGTTTTTCATATGCTGTTTTCTTAATGGCTTTTTTTACTGCATATTCTCTTGGTTTTAAATTCTTTAATTCATCTTCTTTTAAAAGGCCTTTTTCAATAAGTTGCTTTTCCCAATTTTGTATGTAATTTTTAGAAGGTAGATTATATTTTTTAGCTAATGTTCTGCAACCCATAGTACCATCTAAATACTCCATGACTACCTGTAATTTAAATTCATCAGAATACCTTTTATTAATCATAAAAGTGCCCTCCTTGATATATTTCTATTATATATCAAATATGGACACTTTTAAAGTGGGTGTGGTAAAATCTTTCCGCTGTCCACCTTGGGCTGTGGAAAAAATGCCACAGCCCACAGTGTCCCTAAAATTTTTTCTTCTATAAAAATATTGCATTATCTAAAACATGTTGATATAATAAACACTAGAAAGGAGTGATGGTATATGTCTGAAACACAAATCCAAACAATTAAAGATGTAATGAAAATGACAACAAAAGTTAATATGGATTGTTTAATATCTGTAAAAAAAATAATGGAAGAAGCATTAGACGCTGAACTCAGAAAATTAGAGCCTACTATTATTTTAGAGAATATGGATATTACAGAAAAAATAATGTATTTAGACTATTTAACAGAAGATAAAGAGGAAAAAGAAAAAGAAAAAGAATTAAAAGAATCAATATCCTTTGAAGAAATTTTAAAAAGAGAGGGGCTTGATATCGATGAATTACAAGATTAGAATTAGTCCAAAAGCCCTAAAGTTTATTGAGAAGCAAGATAGAATTCAAAGACTGCGAATATATAAAGCTATTTATAATCTACCAAATGGTGATGTTAAGAAAATGGTAGTAGATAAAGAAAAGTACCGATTATGGGTACGGAAATTTTAGAATAATCTATGAAATCAAAGAAAATGAATTGATAATTTTAATCACAAAGGCTAATAATAGAGGCCAAATCTACAAATAAATTTATAAATCTTTTATTTTTATAAAGTCAAATTTTTTATTATAATTCTAGTTAAAAATTCTTCAAAAATTTTCTGTAAATTTTTCACAAAAACACTTGCATTTTGTAAAATAATGTAGTATTATATTCAAGATAACAAAAACAGAAGAGGATAGAAAAATGAAAAAAAGAGTTGTAATTAATGAACTAAATATAGCTAAAATAAAAGGAAAATCATCTTTTCCTATTGTTTCTGTTTTCAATTTAGATAATATATTTATTAAATACTAGAAATTTTATTTCTAGTATTTTTTTTGAATATTTAAACATTATAACAAACTAGCCGTGCGAAGAAGTTTTGCTTTTGAAAAAATTGCGTATAGTAGCCATGCGAAGGAGTTTTGTTTTTCTTCCGAAAGCTTGGAGGAAGAAAATACAAAATCTCCGATAGAGCTTGGCGGTCCTTTATACAAATATTCAAAACGAAATCTTTTTGCAAGCTCGGCGGAAGAATTAGCAATAAATATATTATACACACCGATATTTTTATATAAATCTTAGACGTCAAGATTTATGTATAAAATATAAATATTTTATAGGAAACTATATAAGTTTCCAGAAAAGGAGAAAAAAATGGAAGAAACATCTAACAAAAAAATTCTTTTAGATGTAAACGAAAAGCCAGGTATTGCAAAATGGATAATACTTGCTTTTCAACACGTTTTCGCTATGTTTGGAGCAACAATACTAGTTCCAATACTAGTAAATTCTGCAGCAGGAGCAGAAGTACTTACAATTCCTGTAGCATTAGTAACATCAGGAATAGGAACATTGCTTTACATACTTTGTACAAGAGGAAAATCACCAGTATACCTTGGAAGCTCATTTGCTTTCATAGTACCAATAACAGCAGGATACTTAAAAGGTGGAATTGCTGGAGCTATGACAGGAATTATGGCAGTAGGACTTGTATACATGATAGTTTCACTTATAATAAGATTTGTAGGAAAAAATTGGATAAGCAAAGTTTTACCACCAGTAGTAATAGGCCCAATGATTATGATAATAGGACTTGGACTTGCACCATCAGCAGTTGGACAAATAGGACTTACAACAGAAGCTGCAATAGAATGGAAAGGTGTAGTTGTAGCATTAATTACATTCCTTGCAACAGCAATAGTAATGGTTAGAGCAAAAGGATTTTTAAAGATAATACCATTTTTAATAGGAATAGTAGCAGGATATATAGCAGCAATATGCTTTGGACTTGTGGATTTTGCAGCAGTAGGAACAGCATCATTCTTCCAATTACCAAATTTCCAAATACCATTTATACACTATACACCAAATGCCTTAGGACTTCTTTCAATAGTGCCAATAGCATTAGTTACAATGGCTGAGCATATTGGAGACCACACAGCGTTAAGTGCAATAATTGGAAAAGATTTACTCAAAGAACCAGGGCTTGATAGAACGCTTCTTGGAGATGGACTTGCAACATTTGTAGCAGGACTTTTAGGAGGACCTGCAAATACAACTTATGGAGAAAATACATCAGTTGTTGGCATGACAAAGATAGCATCTGTTTGGGTAATAGGACTTGCAGCAATATTTGCAATAGTACTTGGCTTCTTAGGAAAATTCACTGCAATAGTAAGTACAATACCAAATCCAGTACTTGGAGGAGTTTCACTTCTTCTATATGGTTTCATAGCTGTAAATGGTTTGAAAGTTTTAATTGAAAACAAGATAGACTTTGGAAAAAATAAAAATATAATAATTGCGTCAACAATGCTTGTTTTAGGACTTGGTGGAGCTGCAATCTCAATTGTGTCAGGAGACTTTTCTCTATCAATATCTGGAATGAGCCTTGCTGCAATAGTAGGAATTTTATTAAATCTTCTTTTACCAGATGAGAAAGAAAAATAATTTTTAATATAGAGTTAAAGATACAGAAATAGTCATAATAAACGGAATTTTGAATTGCAGTGAAATAATGCATGAAATACTTTCTTTTTGGCAATTTAGAAGCCTCTCGGGAGCGCAAGCGAACGTTAGAGGAGTGTCTGAAATTGCTAAAAAGATTAGTATTTTTGCATTGTTGAACAATTTCAAAATGGAGTGCATTATGACTATTTCTGTATCTTAATTTAATAACTTTAAAGCAATAAATACCAGATTTAAAAGAAGAGTAAGGGTACTTGCATTTTTTTTAATTCTATTATACAATACAAGCAGTAATATTGAATACAAAGTGTAGTGTAAGGAGAAAATATCAATGAAACTTGTAGATATGTTAATAAAAAATATTACAAATAAGAAAACGAAAGGAAGATTTAATATGGAAAGCTCAAAAGTATATTTTACAAGAGAAATAACTCCAGAAAGTCTAGTTAAGATTTTTGAGAAAGTTGGAAGAGATTTACCAGGAAATGTTGGAGTTAAAATTTCCACAGGAGAACCTGGCGGACATAACTACTTAAAGCCAGAGTTAATAAAAGATTTAGTAAATAAATTAAATGGAACAATAGTAGAAAACTGTACAGCATATGGTGGAAAAAGACAAGCACTAAGTGACCATTTAAAATGTGTAGAAGATCATGGATTTACAAAAATTGCAAAAGTTGATATATTAGATGCAGATGGAGAATTTTCAATTCCAACAAGAGAAGGAAGTAAACATTTAAAAGAAGATATAGTTGGATCGCATACAGAAAACTATGATTCGATACTTATGCTTTCACATTTTAAAGGACATGCTATGGGAGGTTTTGGAGGAGCACTAAAAAATATGTCAATAGGTATGGCTTCAACTCGTGGAAAGTTAAATATTCACTCAGCTGGTGCAGAAAATCAAGAACAAGCCTATGTTTGGTCACATTTACCAGCACAAGATGATTTTCTAGAGTCAATGGCTGAGGCTTGTACAGCGGATGTTTATTATTTTGATAAAAAAGGTGGAATAGTATATATAAATGTTATAAATAATCTATCAGTTGATTGCGATTGCGATTCAGCCCCAGAGACACCATGTATGAAAGATATCGGAATAACAGCATCATTAGACCCTGTTGCAATAGATAGAGCATCATTAGATTTAATATACAAATCACAAGATCCAGGAAGAGACCATTTCTTGGAGAGAGTTGAAACAAGACATGGGGCTCATACAATAGAACATGCAGTGACTTTAGGACTCGGAACAACTTTCTATGAACTTGTAAATATTGATAAATAATAAAAAAGATAGAAGTAGATGCTTTTAGCATTTACTTCTATCTTTTTACTTATTAAATATACTCATTTTGATTAAATATATTGTCAACACTTTACATAACACCAATATTTGACAAATCTGCAAATTTATAGTATAATTACAAACAGTGTGTGTCATATTAATATATATGACAAAAATGAGATTTTAAAAGATATTAAAAGTTGTACGGGAAATTTAATATTATAAACGATGTATGCTGCATCGTTAATTTAAAATTGTAAAAATTAAATTATTTTGAAATATAGTAGAAAGGATTGATAAAAGAAAATGACAAGAACAAAAGAGAATGAAAGAGAAGATTCTATGTTAAAAAGAGAAAAGATTCCTCAAAAAACAAGCAGGAGAGGGGAAAAATCACCAATAGCAAAGGAAAAATTAGCAAATAGACACTCTAGTACAAAGAGAAAAAGAGGAAAGTCAGTAAAAGAGATAGAACAAATTGTATTCAAGAAATCTCCATTAAAAGTAATTCCACTTGGAGGATTACTTGAAATTGGTAAGAATCTTACAGTTTTTGAATATGAAGATGAAATAATCATAGTAGATTGTGGCTTAGCGTTCCCAACAGAGGACATGCTTGGAGTTGACTTTGTTGTTGCAGATACAACATATCTAGAAAAAAACAAAGAGAAGATTAAGGGACTATTTATAACACACGGACACGAAGACCATATTGGAGGAATACCATATCTTTTAAGACAAGTAAATGTGCCGATCTACGGGACAAGATTTACAGTTGGACTAATTAAAAATAAATTAGAAGAACATAGATTATTAAATAGCACAAAAATCTATGAAGTAGAACAAGGAAGCACGATTGATGTGGGTAAAATGAAAGTTGAATTCATTAGAACATCACACAGCATTCCAGATGCAGTAAGTTTTGCAATATATACACCAGCAGGAATAGTTGTTCATACAGGAGACTTCAAAATTGACTATACACCCGTAGATGGTCAAAAGATTGATTTTGCAAGACTTGCAGAAATCGGAGAAAAAGGTGTACTTTTACTAATGTCTGATAGTACAAATGCAGAAAGACCGGGATTTACAAAATCAGAAAGTACTATTGGAGAGGCTTTTGATGAGCTTCTTTTCCACTGTAAAAAAAGAGTAATTGTAGCAACGTTTGCATCAAATGTACACAGAGTTCAGCAGATAATTGATGCATCAGTTGAAAATGGAAGAAAAGTTGCAATATGTGGAAGAAGTATGGTAAAGATAGTTGAAACAGCAGCAGAGCTTGGATACATGAATATTCCAAAGAATACTCTAATCGATATAGATTTGGTAAATAAATATGCTGATGAGAAACTTACGATTATCACAACAGGAAGCCAAGGAGAGCCTATGTCAGCACTTACAAGGATGGCAGCTGGAGAGCACAAAAAGGTTCATATTACTCCAAATGATTTGGTTATAATTTCTGCAAATCCAATACCAGGAAATGAAAAATATGTATCGAAAGTAATTGATGATTTAATGCAAATTGGAGCAGAAGTTGTATATAGCTCACTTGCTGATATTCACGTTTCAGGACACGGATGTCAAGAAGAACAAAAACTTATGCTTTCGCTTGTAAAACCAAAATATTTTATGCCAGTTCATGGAGAATATAGACAACTTATAGCTCATGCTGAGACAGCTGTTAAAATGGGGGTTCCAAGAGAAAACATATTCATAATGAAAAATGGATTGGTACTTGAAGTCTCTCCTAATGAAGCAAAAATCAATGGAGCTGTTCCATCAGGTAAAATTATGGTTGATGGCCTCGGAATAGGAGATGTCGGAAACATAGTATTAAAAGATAGACAGCATCTAGCTCAAGATGGACTTATAATTGTAGTTGTTGCAATGGACGGAGATACTGGAGAAATAGTATCAGGACCAGAAGTTATTTCAAGAGGATTTGTATATGTTAGAGAATCTGAAAACTTAATGGAAGATATGAAAAATGCAATAAGGCGTGAACTAGCAAGATTACAAGAAAATAATGTAACAGATTGGGCTGTAATAAAACTTACAATAAAAGATACACTTAGAGATTTTCTACTTAGAAATAATAAGAGAAATCCAATGGTTTTACCAATTATCATGGAAGTCTGAGTTTGAAAAACAATTGAGCTTTGGCGTTCTTGCTCATCGAGAGAAAATCTCGGGCAAGCAAAAGCATGACTCCGGTGTTTATCTCTCAAGCGCTTAGCCAAAAGCACAATTCTTTTCCAAACATAAATATATAGCTTTTTAAGAATAAATAAATTGTAGGGGCAGGATTCCACAGCTGCCAAAAATTACCATATATACACTAAATATCATTTTTTTATTGACAGAATAAGGATTTTAATATATTATAAATGTATATTATTTATTGAAATAATGCATAAATACTAAAAAATAAAAATGGAGAATATCTAATGAAAATAAGTGGAATAGATGAAGATTTAGAAAATATAATTAATTATTTGGATAGATCAGGATACAAACCGTTTGCATCATGTGATGGAGTATTAGCTCATCATGAACATCCAGAAGATGTAGAGGATGCTTATATTTCATTTTTAGAAAGCCATAAAATCGTTGAACTAATGGCCTCTTTTTTAAAAGATGGGAGATTTACAATAACATTTGAAAATAGTAACAGTATAACTCCATATAATTTATATGGAAATGAAATAGCGGGAAACGTTTATTCTACCAATTTTTACAATCAAAATGGCGAAATGACATCGGTGCTTAATAGTATTGTTATGCAAGCAACCAAAGATAAAGGTTTAGATGTAGATGACGAAGTTATCCAACTAAAAAGATTAAGTGATACATTGAAGCAAAATGATCATAATTCTGAATTAAAATATAGTGTTTCATTTGCTTCAAGAATGGAACCAAATAGATTGTCTATAAGTACTAAGATGGGCTGCAAACCAAAAGATATGGATCAACTAATTGATAGATTACAAAACCAATTTCAAGATGAAGAAATTACAATTGATAATTTTACTAAAAGTGATTCAAGGTTTGAGATTACATTCTCAGATGAACAGTTTGAGCAAATACTGGGACTGATATCTTATTGCAAAAGTATAGAATATAGTTTACCAATATTGGAAAGAAACGATGAACTATTTAGATTATTTGGTAAAACTTATCGAGAAGAGAGCTTAGGTGACTTTCAAGATGATAAAACAGTTCCATTCTATACAAATAAAATTGGCAAAGAAGAAACACAAGCGCTTGCTGAAACTAGAACAAAAGGTGCTTTATCTAGAATTTCAAATTGGTTTAAGAATTTATTTAGGGGAAGAAACAAAGAACAAGAAAACGCAAAAGATGAAAGATAATATAGAGGTTAGTATATTATGGAAATGTTTTTAGAAGATAGAATATTTATTGAACTCGCCGCAAATCTTTTTTAAATTTAAATATGAAAATTTTATTGACAAATAAAGTTTTATAGTATATTATAAAAATATATTTACAGATGTTAAAGGAGAAACAAATATGGAAAAAAATGAAAAGGAATTATCT
>ODAI013651813.1_pt1 | contig 21385 bp, 17 predicted proteins | sample 1539321 | NCBI WGS metagenome assembly ODAI01 (sample SAMN02144231, study PRJEB22623) | gut metagenome | biome: sheep rumen | host: Ovis aries | place: New Zealand | reverse complement strand
GAAGCGGGCGGCGTCGCACGCGCTGGCGGATCTGGTTGCGGCGGAAGAGCTGAACGATCAGTATATTCTGCCGGCGGCCTTTTATCCGAGGGTATGTCCGGCGGTGGCCAGAGCAGTCGCTCAGGCGGCCAGGGACAGCGGCGTGGCGCGGCTATGAGCCTGGCCTGGCCTTCTCCGGTGCCGGGTTGGTGTCCGGCACCGCGGAGGCTTCCCGGTGATCCTGCTTCAGCCTGATCAGAATAAGCCCGCTCTCCCCGTGTGGGAGGCGGGCCATTTTGATGCGGAGATTCAGTTCTGATATACGCGCAGTGCCGTCAGATCCTTCTGGCAGCCTCCACGACCCAGCGGATGCGCTCTTCGGGAAGCTCGTTCCTTCAGCGGATTCCCCGCCGCATATCCCAGAGCAGCCGCAAAATGCGTTCGACCCGATTTTGCCTGCGCGCCTGCTGGCTCTCTGGCCGAAGGCATGCTATACTGTCTGTCAGGAGCAGCCTTCACCGAGGCTGCTTCCCTCCCGGCACGCCGGCCGGGAAATCTGCTGAAACGGGAGAGAGAGGATGTACTATCAGATCCGGGAATCTCTGACCCCCTGCGAGCCCGGGGAAATCCGGGAAGGCGGCGGTCAGTACGTGGCGCTGCTGAGCAGCGCGGAATGGCGGCTGGAACGGGAAAAGTTTGACATGCTGATTGACATGGAGATGGACGCGTCCCAGGAGACCAAGGCTGTGGTCAATATGGACTCGCTGACCGGGACCCTGTCCATTCCGGATCGCGAAAACATCAGCGGGCCGCGCCACTGCTTTTCTTTTGCGCTGGATGAAAAGGGCATCGTGCTGGTGGATGACAGCGGGTATGCCGAAAAAATGCTGCAGACAATCTGCCAGAGCAAAAAATGGCGGTTGCCGGGCCTCGAACGCTTCCTGTATGATCTGCTGGAATTGACGATCAGCCAGGATCTGGCCCTGCTGGAGAAGTCGGAGCAGAAGCTGAACCGGATTGAGGAGGCGATTCTGCGCGGCGAGGTGGAGCAGTATCCGCAGGCCATGAACGAGATCCGGGGAGACCTGCTGGATCTGCGCGTGCATTACGCCCAGCTGATCGACCTGGGGCAGGAGCTGGAGGAAAACGAGAACGGCTTTTTCCTGGAGGAGAATCTGCGCTATTTTCACATGTTTACCGAGCGGGTCCTGCGGCTGCAGGATCTGGTGAACGGTCAGCGGGAATATGTGATGCAGCTGAGAGATCTGATGCAGTCCCAGATGGAGGTCCGGCAGAACCGCATTATGACGGTGCTGACGGTCATCACTTCGATCTTTCTTCCGCTGACGCTGATTGCAGGATGGTACGGGATGAATTTCCGGTACATGCCGGAGCTCGAATGGCGATTCAGTTATCCCGCCGTGATCGTCATTTCTGTCGTGATCGTGGTGGTCTGCTTGGTGTGGTTCAAGCGAAAAAAATGGATGTAGTCTTCCGGGAGAAGCCCATTTCCGCATGAGCAGCCCTGCAATCAGCTGCAGACGGCGTTTCCCCCATCGCAGCCCCCTCAGCCTGCCCGAAAGAACAAAAAAAGGGAGGCCGTTACGCCTCCTCAGTCAGCTCATGAATTCGAACACCGAAGAATCTCGCGATATCCTCGATCAGTTCGTCCTCCGGCTCGCTGAATCCGTTTTCCCAGTTGCTGCATGTTCCGCGCATCAGGCCGAATACCTCATCCGCTGCAGCAGGCGACAAACCGCGATTTTCACGTAGTTCTCGGAATCTGTGTCGGAATCCCAAGGGTATCACTCTTCTTTCTATTCGATTCGGTCTGTAACGCTCCAATGTCTGCCTTCATTGTACAGGAAAGATCCTGTCAGCGCAAGCAAAGAAAAAAGGTTTCCGGGAAATAGCCGGCAAAGCCGGTTCACAGAGGCCAAAATGTACAGTATCCGGAATCCAGGGCCTGTCTGTGTCCGATGCAGCGAGGGGTGCCTGTACTGCGCTCCGCTGCCCGGCCCCTCTCTCCTGCGCACCATTTCAGAGCAGAAGAGCTGAACCCGTGATGCCTTTCGATCGTTTCCTCATTGCTTTCGATATCCTGCTTTGCTATAATGTGTTTATCTTTTGACTGGGTCTCAGGGTACACTGACCGCCGGAAAGGGCTGCCCTGGGATTTTTCTTTCTGCGGGCTGTAATGGGCAATTTCCAGATCTGAGCGTTCAAGGAGACCAGATGAGTTATATTCATGTGCAGCACCTGACCAAGTGCTTCCAGGTTCGGACAAAGCGGAAAAAGGGTGCCCTGATCCGGGAGAAAAAGCAGGTTCGGGCCCTGGACGATGTTTCCTTTGAAATTGAGCAGGGCGAGCTGATCGGATACATCGGACCCAACGGCGCCGGAAAATCCACGACGGTTAAAATCCTGACCGGCATTCTGACCCCGGACGGAGGCGAAGCGCTGGTCGGCGGGCAGGTACCCTGGAAAAGCCGGAAGGCGTACGTCAGGAAGATCGGCGTCGTCTTCGGCCAGCGGATGCAGCTCTGGTGGGATGTGCCCATCCTCGACAGCTACAGCCTGCTGAAGGATATCTACAGGATCCCGGAATCCGCCTATCGGAGCCGGCTGAGCGAGCTCACGGAGGCACTGAACCTGGGAGACCTTCTGCGGACGCCGCTTCGACAGATGAGTCTGGGGCAGCGTATGCGCGCGGAGCTGTGCGGTTCGCTGCTGCATCAGCCGGAGATGCTGTTTCTGGATGAGCCCACCATCGGCCTGGACGCGGTCAGCAAGCTGGCTCTCCGGGATTTTCTGAAATGGGAAAACCGGGAGCATCGCACCACCATTCTCCTGACGACCCATGACATGGAAGATATCGCCGCCCTGTGTTCCCGCGTGATGGTTCTGGGCCGCGGACAGAAGCTGTATGACGGTTCGCTGCAGAATCTGCTGCATCATTATGACCGAAGGCGAACCGTGGAGATCCGCTACGACGGGGAGCACCGTCTGCCTCCCCTTCCGGAATCAGTTCTGATGAAGCCGTCGGGCGACGGATTCACCCTGACCTATGAGCCTGAAAAGCTCCCAACGGCGGAGCTGCTTTCTCTGCTGCAGCAGGCGGGACCCATTCGTGAGCTGACGGTTCAGCCGCAGCAGATTGATCATCTGATCGCGGATATGTATCGGGAGATGGGCCTATGAAAGCATACCTGACTGTCTTCCGGATGCGCCTCCGGATGGAAACCCAGTACCGGGGCGCGGTGCTGGGCGGCATCGTCTGCCAGATTTTTTTCGGGCTGGTGCTGATCGCCGTGTATCGCGCCCTGTATGCGGGAAAGCCCCAGAGCCTCCCCTTTTCCCACGTCGCCACCTATGTCTGGCTTCAGCAGGCCTTCTTCCGGATGCTGCTCGCTTCGGATGCCGAGCTGATGGATAAGGTTCGAACCGGGGGCATTGCCTATGATCTGTGCAGGCCGCTGTATCTGTATGGATTCTACTATGCGCGGATTATGGCCCAGAAGCTGATGGGCAGCCTCCTCCGGGCTTTTCCGATGCTGGTGTTTGCGGCGCTGCTTCCGGAGGGTTGGGGGATTTCGCTGCCCGCCTCGCTTCCCGCGCTGATGCTGGCCCTGGCGGCGCTGCTGCTCGGCCTCGGCTGCGTCTGTGCCATGGAGAACATGTCCATGGGCTTTACCATGCGGACGCTGGATCCGAAGGGCTTTCAGGCCATGCTGAATCTGCTGATGATGATTCTGAGCGGAAATGTGCTGCCCCTGACCCTGTATCCGGACAGCTGGCAGCGGGTCATCACCCTGCTGCCCTACGCCCAGATGCTGGATGCGCCGATTCGCCTTTATACCGGGGAATACGGGATCCCGCAGGCGCCGGGTGTGCTGCTGCTCCAGGCCGCGTGGACGGTTCTGCTGGTCCTGGCGGGTATGATGCTCTGGAAACGAAATCAGCGCAGACTGATTATTCAGGGAGGCTGAAAGGATGAACACGGTGCGCCTGTATCTCCGCTCCATGGGAATTCTGATGAAAAGCCAGCTGCAGTATCCCCTCTCCTTCCTGCTTCAGACGCTGGCCCAGCTGATCATGGAGGGCGGGGAAATGCTGGCGGTGGTCCTGCTGGTCGATCGGTTTGATCACCTCCATCAGTGGACTGCCGGGGATCTGTATTTTTTCTTCGGTCTGATGTCGGTGACCTTTTATATCACGGAATGCTTCGGGAGAGGAATCACCGGCAATTTCCCCTCCATGGTTCGTTCGGGGCAGCTGGACACGCTCCTGATCCGGCCCAGGGGAATACTGACGCAGGTATTGTGCAGCGCGGTGGATCCGCGGCGGATCACCTGCATTGCGGTCGGAACCCTCAGCCTGATTCTCGGCAGCCGGCTGTCCCGGGTTGCATGGACGCCGGCAAACATCCTTCTGCTGGCCGAAAGCATCATCTGCGGCTTCTGGCTGATCCTCGGCCTTTTCCTGATTGAAGCGATCCTGTGCATCCACAGCGTCAAATCTGTGGAAATTGCCAACGCGCTGACCTATGGCGGGCGAAGCGCATGTCAGTATCCGGTGGATGCCTATCCTCCCTTCCTCAGAACGCTGTTCACGGTGATTGCGCCGTTTGCGATGGTGATGCATGTCCCGGCCTCCCAGATTCTCGGAAAGCCGGTCTTTGGCTGGCCGGCCTGGGCCGCGTGGATCAGCCCGCTGGCCGGCCCTCTGCTCTTCGCCGTGATGGTTTTCCTGTTCAGCAGGGCCATTCGGTTTTACCGTTCCACCGGCAGCTGAGCGTCGCACCAGGAATCGGGTCAGACGGTCATCTTCAGGAGACATACGGAGATATGAAAATCTATTTTGCCCCCATGGAGGGCATCACAGACGGAATCCTGCGGCAAACCCACCGGAAGCTCTTCGGCGGCGTGGATACCTATTGCCTCCCCTTTCATAAGCTGACGCAGTCCATGACGCTGACGGCGCGGGAAAAAAGGGATATCGATCCCGCTGAAAACCGGGGCCTGGACGTGCTTCCGCAGGCGCTGACCCGGAATCCGGAGCATCTGCTGGCCTGGCTGGATGAGGTCAGCGGGCTGGGATATACCCGGGCGGATCTGAACCTGGGCTGCCCTTCTCCGACGGTCACAAAGGGAGGCCGCGGAAGCGGGATGCTGCGGGATCCCGGCTATCTGCTTTCCTTTCTGGACTACGTTTTCTCCCGGCCGCTGCCGCTTGGCCTTTCCGTCAAAACCCGGATCGGTTATGAGCATCCGGAAGAGTGGGAAAGGCTGCTCAGCATTCTGGCGGATTATCCCTTTGACCATGTGACCATTCATATCCGGACGATGCGGGAGCAGTATACCGCCTCGAACCATCCCGAGGCGTTTGAGGCAGCTGTCCGGGCGGGCATCGCCCATCCTGTGTATAACGGTGACCTGCGGACGCCGGCGGACGTTGCGGGCCTGTTGAGCCGCTGTCCGTCCACGGAGGCGGTCATGATCGGCCGGGGACTTCTGGCGGATCCATCCCTGGCCCGGCAGCTGCGCGGCGGGGCAAAGGCCAGCCGGGAGGAGCTGGAGGAATGGTACAGGCTCCTGTATGACGGATGGAATCGGAGATTTGACCGCGTGATTGCGCTGGGACGCATCAAGAAGCTGATGGAATGGCCCTGCGAAGGGGATATCCGGTGCAGGCGGCTGCTGCGAAGGGCCAGGGACATGGAGGAATGCATCCGTGCCATTTTCTGAGAAAACGGAGGAAGCCATGAAACAGATCGGACCCGCCACAGCGCAGGATCGGGAAGCGTTGATGCATCTGTACACGCTGCAGAAGGGGCGCCCCTTCTGCTTCTGGACAGCGGACTATCCCGCCCCGGAGAACATCGAGGAGGATCTGGCTCATGACGCCCTGTTTGTGATGCGGGATCAGGCCGGGCGGATCATCGCCGCGGTTTCCATCGAGCGGGACGAAGCGGTGGATCGGCTTCCGTGCTGGAATCCCCTTCTCGCGCCCGCGGGAGAGATTGCCCGGCTGGCGGTTCATCCGGATGTTCAGCATCAGGGCCTGGCCCGGCGAATCGTCGCCTACGTGATGCAGGTGCTGAAAGAGCGCGGATTCCGGAGCCTTCATCTGCTGGTCAATGCAGAAAACGTCCCGGCAATCCGCGCCTATCGCTTCTTCCGTTTTGACGAGGTGGGAGAATGTGAGATGTACGATCAGCATTTTCTCTGCCTGGAAAAGGATCTGAGCCGGATCATCACCCATCCCTTTCCGCCGCTGTATGATGAGCAGAGCCGCACGCTGATCCTGGGATCCTTTCCGTCTGTCATGTCCCGGGAGAACCGTTTCTTCTACGGTCATCCCCAGAACCGCTTCTGGCGGGTCATCGCGTCCGTATTCGGCGAGAGCGTTCCGGAAACAGTGCCTGAGAAGCGGCAGCTGATTCTCAGAAATCACCTGGCGCTGTGGGATTCAATCGCATTCTGTGAGGTCACCGGATCCTCGGACGCCAGCATCCGCTGCGTGATTCCCAACGACCTGCGAATCATTCTGAATCATGCGCCGATTGAACAGATTTATTGCAACGGGCGCAAATCCCACGAGATCTATGCCCGCCTGATCGAACCGACGACCGGGCGAAAGGCCGGGTGTCTGCCCTCAACCAGTCCCGCCAACGCCCAGTGGAGGCTGGATCGGCTGACCGAGGCCTGGTCGGGCCTGAGCCCTTCCGCATAGACGGATCCATGCCGCGCCGCTTCCCGGCGCGGTCAGCCCTGTTCCTTCAGCTTCCTCGCGGCTTCCTCCCGCTGGCGGCACAGCTCCGCCCAGCTGGGCATCGACGCAAGCCTGTCAGCCAGCTCTTTCATCGCGGCGGGAATGTCGATCTTCTGCGGGCAGACCGCCGCGCAGGCTCCGCAGCCGATGCAGGCGGAGGGCCGCCTGTCCTCCGGCAGCGCGTCCATCTGCATGGGAACGGTCATGCTGCCGGCAAACTTCAGGTCATTGTACGCGTGAATCAGCATGGGAATATCCAGCTGCATGGGGCAGCCGTCGCAGCAGTAGCGGCAGCGGGTGCAGGGCAGGGCATCCTTCAGCCCCTCGGCAATCTCCGCCAGCAGCTTCGCTTCCTCCCGGGTCTGCGGCTTCTCCGCGGTAAACGTGCGCACGTTGTCCTCCATCTGCGCAAAGCTGGACATGCCGGACAGCACCACCTTCACATTCGGAAGGCTCTGAAGCCAGCGGAAGCCCCAGGAGGCGATGCTCTCCTCCGGGCGAAGCGCCCGCAGCCTGCCCTCATCCGCTTCCGGCAGAGCGGCAAGCTTTCCACCGCGAAGCGGCTCCATGACCCAGACGGGAATGCCCCTTTCGGTCAGCAGGTCATACTTGCTCTTCGCGTCCTGCAGCGTCCAGTCCAGATAATTCAGCTGAATCTGGCAGAATTCCATGCTGTCGCCGGCGTAATCCAGGAATCTTTCCAGCGTGTCCGGACGCGCATGGCTGGAAAAGCCAAGATGCCGGATCCGGCCCAGGCGCTTCTGCTCCATGAAGTAATGCAGAATATCCCACTTCGGGTCGGTATAGACGCCGTAGGAGTTTTCGTATACGTTATGCAGCAGATAGAAATCAAAATAGTCCACGCCGCATTTCCGCAGCTGCTCCTCAAAGACCTCCGCGGGATGATAGCTGGCAGAAATCTGATGGCCCGGATATTTGTCCGCCAGGAACCATGTCTCCCGGGGATGCGCCGCCAGGGCCTTTCCGATGGCCAGCTCGCTCTGGCCGCCGTGATAGGGCCAGGCCGTATCAAAATAGTTCACTCCCTGTTCCAGGGCGTAGTCCACCATTCTCCGCAGTTCCGCCTCGTCGATGGCCTTTTCCGGTGTCAGCGGCAGGCGCATACACCCGAATCCCAGTCGCGAAAGCCGTTCTCCGCAGGCATCGTTATACATCATCGCAATCCTTCCCTCCCGTTTGACAGCTCCAGGCGGAAACGCCCGGCCTCTCCCGCATACAGAGCGCACTCTCTCCATACATAAATACGGCGCCGGCCCGCTTTTTCCCTGCCGGACGCTGTCCGCTGCATCAAAAAGGGCTTGACACCGATGGATCGCATTCTGTAAGATAGGGACAGATCAGGAAAGGATGGTTTGAACAGAAAGATGAGGATTCGCAACTGACATTCGGCCACAGAGCCTCTCGGACGCTCGTCAGAGAGGGAGATTTTGTGATGCCGTTTGGAGGTTGCGGGATGCGATAGCCAAACGTTTTTGCTGTGCTCCGATTGCGCCTCCGCGGTGTGAAAGGAGTTTTTTTGATGGCAAAACTGATTCTGGAAGCAGCGGGCCTGCGCCTGGCTTATGGCGAGCGTCAGCTGCTGGAGATTGATCAGCTGAGTATTTTCAGCACGGACCGGATCGGCCTGATTGGCGAAAACGGCGCGGGCAAATCAACCCTGCTGCGGATTCTTGCCGGGGAAATCACGCCCGAGGAGGGAACGGTCAGACGTTTCGGACAGACGGCCGTGATTCATCAGGAGGGCCATGGAAACGCGTGCGGGGATCAGGAGCTGCGCGCCCAGTTCCGGGCTCAGGAGGGCCGAGAGAGCCTGTCCGGCGGAGAAATGACCCGAAATCGGATCGCGGAGGCCTTTTCCGCCCATCCGGATCTTCTGATGGCGGACGAGCCCACCACCGATCTGGATTCGGAGGGGCTGGCCCTGCTCCGGAAGAAGCTGACCGGCTTTCAGGGCGCGATTCTGCTGATTTCGCACGATCGTGCGCTTCTGCGAAGGCTGTGCACCCGGATCTGGTATCTGCGGGATGGAAAAATTCTGGACTTTCCGGGCGGATATGACCGTTTTATCGAGGAGCGCGACCGCCGGATGGAACGGGAAACCTTCGAATATGAGCAGTACAGAGCTGAACAGAAGCGGCTGAAGGAATCCGCGCAGCGGATGGCGGAAAGAGCGTCCCAGGTCCGGAAGGCGCCGGGCCGGATGGGCAACAGCGAGGCCCGGCTTCACAAACGGGAATGGACCGATTCCGTTCTCCAGCTCAGCCATGCCAAGCGCACCCTTCAGAACAGAATGGAGCATCTGGAGGTTCGGGAAAAGCCGAAGGCGCTGCCGGAGATCCGGATGAAGCTGGGCGTTCTGCATCCGGTGGAAGCCAGGGCGGCCCTGGAATGCGAATGCAGCCTGCTTCAGGCCGGCTCCGCCTCGCTCCTGCGGGATTCGGGGCTGGTGCTCCCGACCGGCAGCCGAACCGCGCTGATCGGGCCCAACGGCTGCGGAAAAACGACTCTGCTCCGCGTGCTGACGGGGCATGCGGAGCAGGCCATACGGTTCAGAGGCAGGGTCCGATGGAACCCGGCCGTGCGCCTGGGCTGGTTTGATCAGCATCATGAGCGCACGCTGAATCCGGATCAGTCGGTTCTGGAGAACATCATGCGGGAATCCGTCTATCCGGAGCATTTTGCCCGAACCGTGATGGCCTGCCTGGGGCTCAGGGGAGAATCCGTTTTCCGGCCTCTGCGCCTGCTGTCCGGAGGCGAGAAGGCAAAAACAGCCCTCGGGAGGCTGCTCCTGATGGACTGCAATACGCTTCTTCTGGACGAGCCCACCAACCACCTGGATCTGTTTACCATGGAGGAGCTGGAAAAGCTTCTTTCCTCCTACGGCGGCACCCTTCTCTTCGTCAGCCATGATGAGGAATTCATCCGGAAAACCGCTACGCGAATCGTCCGTTTCGACGGACAGCGGCTGGAATCCGTGGAGGGGGGATGGGCGGAAATGAAGGTGCCCCGTCCGGAGGCGGGATCTGCCGCGAACAGGAGCCTCGAAATCAGCCGGCTGGAAATGCAGATGGCTGTCCTTTCTGCCAGAATGGCCCGCCCCGCCAGAGGAGACCGTCCCGAGCAGCTTCAGCAGGAATATCTGGAGCTGGGCCGAAGGATTCAGGAGCTGAAAAGGGATTCCCGCTAAGCGGGAATCCCCTCCTGACCGGTCCGGTAATCCGCGAACCGGCTGACCGCCCCGTCCGGGCAGATCCACCTGCCGGTCTTATCTCAGCACGGCGGCGGTCTGCGGCCCCAGGGTCAGGATTCCTTCCTCCAGCGCAGCTCCGCCGTCCTCCGGATCCGCGGTGACCCATCCGGAGATTTCGGTGAGCTCCCGCTCCGTCGCCTGCCTCAGGTCCAGGCGGACAGGCCTGGCCGTCGTATTATGGAAAACGCCGACGGCGGAGCCGTTCCACTCGCACAGATAACCTCCGGCCTTCGTATCCGGGAATCGCAGGGCCGTCACCTCACCCCGGGCGATTTCCGGATTGGCCTTTCGCAGGGCGATCAGCTTCCGGTAATGGTGCAGCAGGCTGCCCTGCATTTTCTCCAGGTCCGTCACCGCGTAGGGCGTCTGCTTGTCATAGGTGCTGCCGACGGGATTCCGCACGGAATCCCCGTCGCCCCACAGCATGGCCAGACGGCGGTTTGCGTCCGTATTCGCGCCGCCCCGGGAGCCCCGGAGGCCAATCTCTTCGCCATAATAGAGAAAGGGAGAGCCGGGGGACAGAATGTACAGGCTGGCTGCCACCGCCATCCTTCCGGAGGCGACCGTCAGATAGCCTGCTGCGCGATCCATGTCATGGTTGGAAACAAAGGGAATATTCATCGCCGAGGGGCGAATGTCGCGGATCGTCCGCTGATAGGCTTCCAGGGCGGCTGCATAGCGGTTCACATCCCCGCCCTTGGCGGTTTCCGCGATCAGCCCCTCCGCCTGCGCGGTCGCAAAGTGGAAGCAGTCCATCGCGGGAATATACCGGTTCACGATTCCCTCCCCGTCCCAGACCTCAGCCACGCTGTAGAGATCCGGATTGATCTTCCTCAGCTCTCCGATATACCAGGTCCAGAAGGCCACGTTTTTGTCATGGTCCCCCAGATAGATATATTTGGCCGCGTCGAAGCGGAATCCGTCCACCCCCATCTCCAGCCAGTACCGGCCCACATCCAGCGCCGCCTGACGAACCTCCTGCGAGTCATAGTTCAGCTCCGGCATGTCACCGGAGAAGTTGACCTCCACCTGGATGTCCGTGGAGGGGACATTCATGAAGCTGCGGCCGGCAGGCGGCGTCTCTCCGGCCGGAATCCATGTGTAGGTGTCATAGCAGGGGCCGGATGGGTTGTGCATGATATGGGAATTGACAAAGCGCTGATACCACAGGCTTTGCCGGCTGGTATGGTTCAGCGCCAGATCCAGGATCAGCTTCACATTCCGTTCATGGCAGATCCGGATCAGCTCCTGCAGATCCTCGAGAGACCCGAACGCCGGATCGATCGTATAGTAGTCCACCGCATCATACTTATGATAGCTCGGAGACTGAAAGATCGGCGTCAGCCAGATTCCTTCGATTCCCAGGCTTTTCCCGGACTCCGGGTTCCCATCATTCAGATAATCCATCCGGTTGATGATTCCCCGCAGATCTCCGATGCCGTCCCCGTTTGAATCGGAGAAGGAGCCCACAAAAATCTCATAAAAGACCCGGCTGTTATTCATGCCTTCCCATCCTTCATGCAATGCTGCTCCCTCTGCCGCGGCATATCCTGCCATCAGAAGCAGGATCAGCAGCAGCGCGATGATTCGCCATGAGATCCGTTTCATGCTCTTTCCCTCCGTCCTTCCCCCGCCCAGCGGATCAAAAGGGGCGGGCCGCCGTCCGCGGCCCGCCCGCTGTTCCCGCTCAGCCATGAATCAGGCTTTTCTCCGTCTCCGGATCAAACAGATGCATCGCCTTCGCGGGGAAGGTGATATACATCCGGTTTCCGTAAGCCAGGCTGGCACGCTGCTCCGGGGTCAGATCCATCGTAGGCAGCCGGACGATGATCTTATCGTCATGCTCGCTGGACAGATGGAGGTGCAGCTCGCTGCCCATCATCTCATTGACATCGATCTTGCAGGGAATCGCATTCTCCGTCTGGCTGAACAGCACGGTGGTATGCTCCGGGCGGACGCCCAGAATGATCTTCTGTGAGCCGGCCTTTTTCCGGATCAGCGCCTCGTTCTGGTCGTCGTTCAGCGGAATCCTCACGCCCAGGATATTCACGCAGTATCCGTTCCCCGCCTTTTCCAGTTCCGCCTGCAGGAAATTCATCTGCGGGCTGCCGATAAAGCCCGCCACAAACAGATTCACCGGCGTATCAAAGACCTGCTGCGGCGTCCCGACCTGTTCGATATAACCGTCCCGCATGATCACAATCCGGTCTCCCAGGGTCATCGCTTCCGTCTGGTCATGCGTCACATAGATGAAGGTGGTATCCAGCTTCTGGCGAAGCAGAATGATTTCGGCGCGCATCTGATTGCGCAGCTTCGCGTCCAGATTGGACAGCGGCTCGTCCATCAGGAACACCTTCGCATTGCGCACCATGGCCCGGCCGATCGCCACCCGCTGGCGCTGCCCGCCGGAAAGCGCCCGGGGCTTCCGGGTCAGATATTCCGTAATGCCCAGGATCTGAGCCGCATGGGTCACCCGTTCGTACACCTCATCCTCCGGCACCTTTTTCAGCCGCAGGCTGAAGGCGATGTTGTCATACACCGTCATATGGGGATACAGCGCATAGTTCTGAAACACCATGGCAATATCCCGATCCTTCGGCTGCAGATCATTGACGACGGTTCCGTCGATTTCCACGGTCCCGCCCGAAATATCCTCCAGCCCGGCAATCATCCGCAGCGTGGTGGACTTGCCGCAGCCCGACGGGCCGACAAACACGATAAATTCCTTATCCCTGATGTCGAGATTGAAATCATGCACCGCCGTAACCTTGTTGTCGTATACCTTCTTGACATCCGTCAGTTTTACGCTAGCCATTTCTTTTCCTCCCTTATCATCCGCGCCTCTGTCGAAAGCCCCGCCGGCGGCTCAGCCCTTCACGGCGCCGCCCGTGACGCCCTCCACATAGTACCGCTGCAGGCACATAAACAGCACCGTCACAGGCACTGCCACCAGGACGCCGCCCGAGCAGAACATGGTGTAGTTCTTGGAAATCTGATCCTTGTTCAGCCAGTCATACAGGCCGACTGCCACATTCTTGCCCGCGGAGGTACCGAAGGAAATGTACCGGGCAAACACATAATCACCCCAGGGGCCCATGAATGCCGTCAGGATCGTGTAGATGACGATGGGCTTGGAAAGCGGGAGAATAATCTTGTAGAGCACCTGGGCCCGGGTCGCGCCATCGACGCGGGCCGCCTCATCCAGGGACATCGGAATCGTGTCAAAAAATCCCTTGGAAACATAATATCCCATCCCGGAGGAGGCAATATACACCAGAATCAGACCCGGCACCGCGTTGGCCTGCGTCATGCCCAGATCCTTCAGCACCCGGTAGAGGATGATCATGGACAGCATCCCGGGGAACATCCCCAGGATCAGCATAATCCGCATCAGCGGCCTGCGCATTTTGAAGCGGAAGCGGCTCAGCGTGTAGCTCATGCACAGCACGATGATCGTCTGGAATACCGCCGTGACCAGCGCCGCGATAAAGGTGTTCAGATACCAGCGGGGAAAGTCCGTCTCGAACAGCCGGCTATAGTTATCCAGTCCCCACTGCTTCGGAATGATATAGCCCACAGGGCCTGTGCCCTCCACCCGGAAGGACTGCAGCACAATGCACACGAAGGGGATCAGCCAGACCACGCTGATCACGATCAGCAGGATATGAATCGCCGTGTTGCTGATCGCCCGGGAGGTCCGAAGGCCCATGTGGCGTTTCATCGTCGATTCACTCATCAGCGGAAATCCTCCTCATTCTTGATACTGGGCAGCAGGTTGTACACGATCAGAGAAATCAGCGCAACCACCACGAACACCAGAATACCGATCACGGATGCCAGATAATACTGCGTTTCGGCGCCCATGGTGATCTTGAACAGCCAGGTGATCAGCAGATCCGTATAGCCCACGGTGCCCGCTGCAGAGGAGGCGGCCGGATTGGTCGGCGCACCGCCGGTCAGCAGGTAGATCACGTTGAAGTTGTTCATGTTGCCCGTAAAGCTGGTCAGCAGATACGGTCCGGTCACGAACAGCATGTAGGGCAGCGTGATTTTCCGATACTGCTGCCATCCGCTGGCTCCGTCAATCTTCGCGGATTCGTACAGGTCCGCGGGAATGTTCATCAGGATACCCGTCGTAATCAGCATCAGATACGGAATGCCGATCCAGATATTGATCAGGATCACGGTCACCCTGGCCCAGGTCGCCTCCTCCCAGAAGGGCAGCGCCTTGGTGATCAGCCCCAGATCCAGCAGCGTCGTGTTGATGATGCCGTTCTTGGCGAACATCTTGGAGACGTACAGCAGGGAAATAAACTGAGGAATCGCGATCGTCAGCACCAGAATCGTCCGCCAGCCCTTTTTGAACCGGATTCCCTTCTTGTTGATGGCCATCGCCACGAACATTCCCAGGAAGTAGTTCGTGAAGGTCGCAAAGAACGCCCAGATCAGCGTCCAGATCAGCACCTCCCCGAAGGTGGCGGCATAGGACTGCGTTCCGGCGCCGCCGGTCACATCCCAGGAGAGCATCGTGTTGAAATTATCCAGCCCCACCCACGTAAACAGTGCGTTGGTGTATCCGTTGTGCGCTCCGTCGTAGTTGGTAAAGGCCACCAGGATCATGAAGAAGATCGGCAGAACGGTGAAAATCAGGATACCCGTCACAGGCAGCGCCAGCAGCGTCTTATGGAACTGATCGTCCACGAGGCTGTGCAGATCGTCCCTGCCGCTTTTCAGCGGCTTCCCGGAGGCCAGGATCTTCTCCGCCATTCTGTTCTGCCGGACATTCACCCGCCAGGTATAGATGAAGGCGACGATAAAGAAAAGGGTCAGCACACCGTACAGCAGAATCTGGAAGGAGTTATCGTTATAGGATGTCACGTACACGTCATAGATTTCATCGTATACCTTCCCAGGTCCCTCCGTACCCAGCGTCGGCAGCATTCCCAGCCACCTGGCGCCAGAAAGAACCATATACCCGATAAAGATGATCTCAAAGAGCAGGAAAAGAATCCCCCGCAGGATCTGGCCCCGGGCCAGATTGCCGAATCCCATGACAAAAAAGGAAGTTTTCGTTTTCCAGTCCCCGTGAGCGAATGTGCCTCCGATTTCCTTCAGTTCCCTGCCCAGCGCCTGAACGCCCTGCACCAGCAGGGCCCAGAGCTTCATGAAGAAATGGGCGATGCCGAGGGGGATGGAGACAAAGAATCTCCGAAGCTTGTAGAGGAACTTCTGTCCCTTCGACAGCTTCAGGAATTCCAGATCGCTGTACTGTTTCATGCAGGCCTCCGCTCCTTTTTTTACGAAGACGGCCGGAACCAATCAAGATTGGCTCCGGCCAGGTGTTTCACAAATCAGTCCTCCCGATCCGGACGGATCAGGCGCTTCATTGTCTGGATTGTCCGACTCAGTTCTGCGTAATGGTAATCGCGGCGCCGTCCCAGGTCACGGTATAGGTGCCGGGAGCCAGGAAGACGATGTTGTTGTCACCAATCTCCTCGCCCAGATCCTGAATCAGCTCCTTGCCTTCCGTGACCTGCAGGAAGCCCTTGTCCGTGTCCCAGTTGCCGGGGCTCACGATGCGGCCGCCCATATAGTCGCTTTCAGGAACCTCCAGCGTCACAGCGCCGTCCTTCAGATAATAGGTTTCCTCCTGATCGGCGTTGTTCCAGCCGTTCCACGCGCCCACGAAGAGCAGAGCGGAGCTGTCCAGCTTGAAGAGCTCGGCAATCTTGTTGTAGTAGTTATCCAGGGCCTGCTGCAGTCCGGCATCATCCTGAGCCGCCTTCACGTCATCCGCGATGACCTTGGCGATATCCCACCAGGATCCGTGGATCTGGCCCTGCGGCACGGAATAGGGAGACTGCGCCAGCAGCGCGGCCAGACCGGCGTTCGCCTGCACGGCTTCCGCCTGCTGGTCCACCAGATTGGAGGGACCCCAGGCACGGGCTTCAAACCGTTCCATCTGGCACTGCTCGCCGCTCAGATACTGAGCCAGCCGATGCATCACGCCAGCCTTGATGGCATCCACCTGCGGCTTCACGCCCATCAGCTTGCAGCCGTTGAAGGAGCCCAGATGATATTCCTTGCCGTCCACCTCGAAGGAGGGCAGATCCGCCACACCCAGGTTGTCGCCCAGGATTTCCTGCGCGGTCACAAAGTCCCACGTGCCGCTGACCACGATGGCCGCGCCGGCGTTAAACTCATTCACCGAGGAAGCGCTCAGATGGAAGGGAGAATCCACCAGCTTCTTCATGCCCTTGACAGCCACCAGACCGTTGGCGCTGTTGAAGGTATCATCCACGGAAATGAAGTTGCCTTCGTCATCCGTGGTCCAGTTGGAATGGCAGCCGGTCGCAAAGAAGAAGGAAGCCGCGTACCAGGCGGAGGTGTTCATTTCGAAGGCGAAATACTTCTGCGCCGCCTCGCAGTCCGCGATCAGCTTCTCCAGGGAGTCCACATCCTCCTCCGGAATCACGCTCTTGTCATAGTACATGAAATATCCGTTGTCCGCGGTCAGCGGATAGGCATACAGCACATCGCCGGACTTGGCCGCCGCCACAACGCCCGCCGCGTTGGCCGCTTCAACCGTTTCGGAGGCCTTCACGCCCAGGGAATCCAGCGCGCCGGCCTGCACCAGACGGGCGAACTGGTCCTGCGCGAAGCAGAAGATATCGCCGCCGGCTTCCACGTCCGTAATCATCTGCGTCGCCGCCTCCGATTCGGAAACCGCTTCGATGGTCGCATTGATCTTGATCCCGTCGGTATTGGTGGCGTTGTAGTCATCCACCTGCTTCTGGGTCAGGTCCTTGATTTCCTCCGCCACCCACAGGGTAACGTCATACTCGCCCGCAAAGGGCTGCTCGGCGGAAGCCGTCACGCACAGGGACAGTGACATGATCGCCGCCAGAACGATCGCCAGGAATTTTTTCATGAGAAAACATCCTTTCTTATTATTTTTGTCGGAACACAGACGGGCAACAGACATCCCTGCCCATTGTCCGCCTTATTCCGTTCAAATTCGGAAATATTGTATCGCCTGTCTCTTTTTTTGTCAACAGAAACTTTTCCTAGCATCCTTATTTTTCAACATTGGTAACGTTTCCGGCGCGCGGCCCTTTTCCGATGTTACTCCACCACCGCATTCAGCATCGCATCGTCGATTTTACCCCATGCGCCGTTCCCTTCCCCGGCGCATTTCACATAGACACCGACGGTCACTTCGCTCCCGGCCGGATGATCGAAAGCCGTAACCCGGCCCGTATCCCAGTTGCCGTATCCGCTGATCGTCATCGGACAGGTGCCCACCGTTTCCCCGTCCACCTTCGCATAGGCATAGATCTCCGTTTCCCCGCAGTCGCCCCCCATGATGGATACGGCGAACTTGAACCGCCCTTCCGGCAGATCCGTCACCGTCTGCTCCACGGTAAACTCCACGCTGTTCTTCGCCGCGCTCCAGAAATGCATATGCTTTGATCCGGTCAGCGAATCCGTTTTCTTGTCCTCCACATACAGCTCGTCCGCCTTCTTCAGGTCCGTAATCCGCCAGGCGTCTCCGCCTTCCTCGAAGCTGTAATCCTGCAGATAATTGTATTCAATCATGGAAACGTAGCATTTCGCGGCCATCCCGCCGGCTTCTCCCGCAATCTCATAAACCGCCGGGCCTGAGGCGTGCATCCGCTCATTCTCCTCCTCCGTCAGGTTCCAGACCACCGGAACCGGCTGCCGGCTGTTGTCCGTCATCACTGCGTTCACGGTTTCCGGCAGCTGAAGCGGCATCGCCAGGTCACATATCACCGTCGGCTCCTCCAGCGCGTCCGCCTTCAGCTCCGTTTCATTGCCCTCCCGCATCATCCGGAATACCTTCAGGGATTCCAGCGGTTTTCCCTCCGCGTCAAAGAAGGCCTGATTGTCCACCGCGCTGCCGCCGTAGTATTTCCCCGCATCGTCCGGATCGTAGACCGCGGCATAGCTGGAGGCCCAGCCGGAGCCGTACTTTTCCCAGATCTCATGGTTTTCCTCCCAGGAGCTGCGGCCAACCGTGATCCACGCGCCTTCCCAGTAGCAGACGCCGATGCCTGAGGGCGTGCCGTTGACCACCGTATCCGTAATGTTCCGGATGGCGTTGGCCTGGCCCTGAACGGTGAAGGGGTAATCCTTCACGATCCCGCCGCCGCCCCCGATCGTGTTCCCGGAAAAGTCCGTATCCTCCTCCGTAAAGGCATAGGAGGTTTCCATGACCATGACCTTCTTGCCGTAGGTTTCGGCAATTTCCGTCAGAATCGCGGAAAGGTTCTCCAGCGTGCCATGCCAGTAGGGATAGTAGGAAGTGCCGAATACGTCGTAGTGAATGAGGCCGTTCTTTTCATAGTAGGCCAGCTTGCTGGCATAGGTCCGGTAGCTATCCGCCTTTTCCGGATTTGCAAAATGCACCGCGATCAGCGCATCCGGGTACACCTCCCGCACGCCCCTCGCTCCCGCATCCATGATATAGGCGATGTTCATCCAGATCTTTTCGCCCGCCAGCCGCCCGTTCGTTTCATTGCCGACCTGCACCATGCCGACATCCACCCCGGCGTCCTTCAGCTTCTGCATGCAATCCCGGGTATACTGATAAACCGCCTCCCGCTTCTCGTGGATATCCGTGATGTTCTTCCAGGCCCGGGGTACCATCTGCTTGGACGGATCCGCCCAGAAGTCGGAATAATGGAAATCCACCAGCAGCTTCATGCCGCAGGCCGTCGCCCGCTTTCCGATCTCCACCGCGGCATCGATATCGCAGTTGCCCCCGCCGAACCCGCGCCCTTCCGCATCATACGGATCGTTCCATACCCGGACCCGGATATAATTGATACCCTGAGATGCCAGAATCCGGAACAGATCCGTCTCGTTTCCGTCAAAGTCGAAATAACGGACCCCGCTCTTTTCCTCCGCCAGCACGCTGGAAACATCCATGCCGAAGATGAAATCCTCCGGCAGATTTTCCACCTTTTTCACGTACAGGGAGCTTGCTTCAGCCGTTTCCGCCCCGGCCGTCACCGGCAGCACGGGAATCAGGCTCAGCAGCAGAACCAGGGATACCAGCATACGCAATTTCATGTTTTCCGCCTCCCGCTTGATGTTTTTTGTTTCAACCGTCCGGCTCACTCCGCCCCGAGGAGCAGCTCCGCCGCCTTTTCCGCGAGCCCGTCCTCCAGATGCCGGGAACCGGCGCCCAGCATCATCCGATACGTTTCCGGTTCATAGATCAGCCAGTTTCCGGCCGCGGACAGCCCCGTCTCCGGATCATGCACCCGTTTTCCCTCCTGCCCCGGCAGGAACCATTCCCCATAATCCGCCAGATGCGATTCCGGCACGATATACAGATCCGCGCTCCGGAGCTCGTCCGATCCGAAGAGCGCATAGGTGAAGGGCCGGATCTGCACCTTCCGGATCGGAGAAGGCAGCTGCTGCTCCAGCCGGTCCGCCAGCTCCGCGCCCCTTCGGACCGTTCCGTCCATATAGATCATGATCTTGTTCTCCGGCGCGGCATCCGTCACGCGGATGAAAATAAACCCGCCGATCAGGCCCGCCGCGATCATCCAGGCCAGCAGGCCGGGAATCATGATCCGGATCCGCCGAACTGCCCGCAGGAGGCGAACCGACGGCGCCTCCCGGCCCCGGGGTGCGGGGTCGCCTCCATCGGGCAGTTCGATTCCCGTCAGATACCGGTGGGCGGTTTCCGCCCGGAGCTGCGTTCCTTCCTTCGGCATGAGCGGAAGCAGATCAGCGTCCATGTTCAGCGAAAGGTCCTCCGCTTCCCCGTGCAGGATCACCTTCCGCACGGGCACGCTTCGGGGAATCCGGAAAACCTCCGACGAGATGTTCAGCCGCCCCTCACAAACGGTCTTTTCACCGCTTTCCAGGCGCTGCAGGTGCTCCGCCCGGGCTTTTGCCGGCAGGTATCCGCACACGATCAGCAGGATGCCGATCCAGCCCAGCAGCGTCATGCTGCCCAGGATGATCCACAGCATGGCGGACGCATTGCCCGTGCGCACATTCAGGAACAGCACCGTCAGCAGCACCGCCGAGCACGCCGCCAGCGCAATCACGGCGATCCGGAGATGTTCCGCCCTTTTCCGAAGCCGCAGGCTCTCCTGCCCCGCATACAGATTCTTCATTGCGCCATCCGTCTTTCAGTTCGTTTTTGATACAGCGATTATACCGGAATCGGAAATGATTTTCAACGTCCCGGCCGCTCCGTTGAACAATCCCGCCCCGCATGGTATAATGAACGCCGACAGTCACGGAAAAGCGGAAAGGGGAATAGCGGATGGAGAAGACGATTTATCTGGCCGGCGGTTGCTTCTGGGGCATGCAGAAGTTCATGGATCAGTTTGACGGCGTGATCCGCACGGAGGTCGGTTATGCCAACGGGCCGGATCAGGCACCCAGCTATGAGGATGTCTGCCATGACAGCGGGCACGCGGAAACCGTCCGCGTTGATTATGATCCGGAAAAGACAACGCTGACGGAGCTTCTGCATTTTTATTTCATGGTGATCGATCCCCTTTCCGTCAACCGGCAGGGGCATGACGAAGGCATTCAGTACCGGACCGGCATCTATTATACGGATCTCTCCCAGCTGCCGGAAATCGAAGCAGTCTGGGCGGAGGAAGAAAAAAGGGCCGGCGCGAAGCTGGCCGTGGAAAAGCAGCCGCTTGACAATTTCTTCTCCGCGGAGGAATATCACCAAAAGTATCTGGACAAGAATCCGGGAGGGTACTGCCACATTCCCCCGCGCTTTTTCAGCATGCAGTAATCCTTCATGCGAAGCAGACAGATCATACAGGGATAACGAAACAAGAATGAATACGCGAAGCCTGAACCGGGAGATTCTGGATATCGGCGTGCCATCGTTTCTGGAAACGCTGTTTACCACCTTTGCGGCCATCATCGACTCCAAGATGGTCGCCGTGATGGGCGTTTCAGCCATTTCTGCCGTTTCTGTAACCAATCAGCCGCGGCTTTTCCTTTTCAGCATCTTCTTCGCGATCCAGACGGTGACCACCAGCCTCGTGGCCAAGTATTCCGGGCGGAATGACCGGGAAGCGGCCAACCGCGTGTTTGATCACGCGCTGAAGCTGGTGGTAATCCTATCGATCGGGCTTGGGCTGATCTCCGTCCTGCTGGCCGAACCGATCCTGAGGCTTTTTTCCGGCCAGAAGGACACGCTGGAGAGCTCCGTGATCTATTTCCGGATCGTGATGGCCGGAACGGAAGAAGCGTCTTTTCCGTCTCTTGCATTTTGGCCTGAAATCGATATAATGGAAGCAGTCATTTGGAACATGGATTCCGGGGAGGGCTCGCAATGGAAACAGGTGT
>ODAI010818505.1_pt1 | contig 21386 bp, 17 predicted proteins | sample 1539321 | NCBI WGS metagenome assembly ODAI01 (sample SAMN02144231, study PRJEB22623) | gut metagenome | biome: sheep rumen | host: Ovis aries | place: New Zealand | reverse complement strand
GTGTCACTCTCAAAAAATTGGGTATCGACTGTACTTTTGTCAATTCTGAAGCCACTGAAGAAGAAATTAGCAATGCTTTTAAGCCAAATACTAAACTGCTCTTTGGAGAAACTATTTCGAATCCAGGTTGCAAAGTTCTTGATATTGAGAAATTTGCGAGAATAGCTCATCGTCATGGAGTACCTTTGATTGTGGACAATACATTCCCTACCCCTGTTAATTGTCGCCCTTTTGAATGGGGAGCTGATATTGTAACTCACTCTACCACTAAATATATGGATGGTCACGCTACACAGGTCGGTGGTTGTGTGGTAGATAGTGGAAACTTTGAGTGGGATAAATATGCCGATAAATATCCTGGACTGTGTACGCCCGATGAATCTTATCACGGTCTGACTTATACAACAGCATTCGGTAAGCTGGGTTATACTACGAAACTCATTGCACAATTGATGCGTGATTTAGGCAATATTCCATCACCACAGAATTCTTTCCTACTCAATCTCGGACTTGAGACACTTCATCTGCGAATGGCTCGTCATTGTGAAAACGCTCAACGTATGGCTGAATTTCTGAATTCAGACAGTAGAGTGGCTTGGGTGAATTATAGTGGATTACCTTCTGACGAATGCTACAGTTTAGCTCAGAAATACCTTCCTAATGGCTCTTGCGGAGTTATTGCATTCGGACTTAAAGGTGATAGACAAACTGCAATTCGATTTATGGACTCACTGAAGTTAATTTCCATAGTCACACATGTTGCCGATGCTCGTACTTGCGTATTGCATCCAGCAAGTCACACGCATAGACAGCTTTCCGACGAACAACTGCGACAGGCAGGAGTAGCTCCCGATCTTATTCGTCTTTCGGTGGGTATAGAGGACATCGACGACTTGATTGACGATGTAAGACAGGCCTTGGAAAAGATTTGATAGTCCCCCTACCCTATATGACAGAACGACTATTTTTTACTACTGAAGAGCGGCGACAAGCCATCGGTCTCTTGAATACAATAAAAGAGATGATGTCTAATGTTATAAGCCAAGAAGATGAGACTAAACTTCATCTTCATCTTTCTAGGTCTATAGAAGAAGGCAAAATTCAACGTGATGAATTTGGTCTGAATCCTATTCTCCTGTCCCTTCAGACTGCACGCCTACTGGTTGATGAAATTGGTCTGAGGCGAGATGCTGTTATTGCGGTCATGTTACGTCCAGTAGTAGAGAATGATTATCTTACATTTGATGAAGTTGAACAAGACTTTGGTTCTACTGTAAGTCGGATTCTGCATGGTTTGAAACGTATTCAGGAACTCTATCTCAAGAGTCAGGTCGTTGAGACTGACCACTTGAATTTTGTACGCTCTCAAGGGGAGAATTTCAGAAATTTGCTACTGTCGTTTGCAGAAGATATGCGAGTGATTCTTATCATGATTGCTGACAGAGTAAATTTGATGCGTCAAATACGTGACACTACAAATGATGAAGGAAAACAGCAGGTAAGTCAGGAAGCTGCCTATCTTTATGCCCCCTTAGCCCATAAGCTGGGTCTTTACAAGCTGAAGAGCGAACTAGAAGACCTGTCGCTAAAATACATGGAGCATGATGCTTACTACCATATCAAAGAGAAACTGAACGCAACAAAACAAGCTCGTGATATTTATATCGAGAATTTCATAAGGCCGATTGAACAGAAATTAAAAGCTGCCGGACTTTCTTTTCACATGAAAGGACGTACTAAGTCCATACATAGTATCTGGCAGAAAATGCAGAAGCAGAAATGCGACTTCGAGGGCGTTTATGACTTGTTTGCTATTCGTATTATCATTGATTGTCCAGTAGAGAAAGAAAAGCAATGCTGTTGGCAGACTTTTGCCATCATCACTGATATGTACACTTCTAATCCAAAGCGTATGCGCGACTGGCTCACAATGCCAAAATCCAATGGCTATGAGAGTTTGCATATTACTGTATTGGGGCCAGAAAGCAAATGGGTTGAAGTTCAAATTAGGACAGAACGTATGGATGAAGTTGCTGAGCGTGGCATAGCAGCTCATTGGCGTTATAAAGGAGTTAAAGCTGAAGGTGGTCTTGACGAATGGCTATCGGGTATCAGGCAAATGCTGGAAAATGCTGATGACGGACTTGTCTGTATGGATCAGTTTCAGATGGACCTGAAAGATGAGGAAGTATATGTTTTTACACCAAAGGGTGATTTAATGCGTTTTCCTCAAGGTGCAACAGTTCTTGACATGGCCTATTACATACATTCTAAAGTAGGTAGTGCATGTACTGGTGCTCGTATCAACAACAAAGTAGTTACATTCAGACAGGTATTACAGTCGGGTGATCAAGTAGAAATACTCACTTCTTCGAATCAGAAGCCCAAGCAAGAATGGCTTAACATTGTGAAAACTTCAAGAGCTAAAGCGAAGATCCGTTTGGCATTGAAGGAAACACAGCAGAAAGAAGCCATGATGGTGAAGGAGATGCTGGAGCGGAAATTCAAGAACAGAAAGATTGAGCAGGACGAATCGCTCATGATGCGCACGATGAAGAAGCTCGGCTACAAAGAGGCAAGCGAGTTCTATCGTGATATTGCCAACGAAACGTTGGACATTTCAGATATTATAGAAAAGTATCTTGAGCTGCAGCAGAGTGAGAAAACTGTCACGGGTGACAATCCGGCTCGTTCAGCTGACGAATTCGTGTTTGAAGAACATGTAGCATCAAAGACACAGCAAAATGAGGATGTACTTGTCATTGACAAAAACCTCAAGGGCATTGATTTTCAATTAGCTCATTGCTGCAATCCTATTTATGGAGACGATGTGTTTGGCTTCGTAACTGCTGGTGGCGGTATAAAGATTCATCGTTGTGATTGTCCGAATGCGCCAGAAATGCGACGTCGTTTCGGCTATCGAATAGTTAAAGCCAAATGGAGTGGCAAAGGTTCATCACAATATAATATCACGTTACGTGTAATAGGCATTGATGATCTGGGAATAGTGAACAATCTGACAAGCATCATCTCTAAAGAGGAAAAGCTCGTATTACGAAGCATAAACATTGATTCGAATGACGGACTTTTCAGGGGGAATATGGTCATCATGATAAATGACAACACAAGATTGGAATCGCTCATTAAGAAACTCAGAACTGTGAAAGGAGTCAAACAAGTAGAGCGTATATAAGGACTTTCATTAAGTTAATACAAAAACAATAAGACAACTATGACTAATAAGATTGTTACTTTTGGAGAGTTGTTACTAAGGTTCTCAAAACCTGAACACATGCGTCTTACGCAGGGCGACTTCTTCACTAGCAAATATGGAGGGAGTGAGGCAAATGTTGCAGTATCATTGGCTTCACTGGGTGATAATGTCGAGTATGTAACTCGACTGCCGGACAATGCTATCGGCTATGCAGCAACGCAAAATCTTATGCAGCTTGGAGTTGATACACGTCATGTACTCTATGGCGGGACTCGTATAGGTACTTACTATTTAGAGCCAGCAGCAGGTATGCGTGCTTCGAAAGTTATATATGATCGTAATGGTTCGGCATATTCAGAATTAAAGCCAGGAATGATACCTTGGCGTACCATTCTCAAAGATGCATCCGTACTACATGTCTCAGGTATTACAGCTGCCATCTCACAAAATGCTGCCGATGCTACATTTGAAGCACTCGACATCGCTGATGAGATGGGAGTTAAAGTGTCATTTGACATTAATTATCGGAAGAATCTCTGGAAGTACGGAGCCGATCCCCGCGCCACTCTTAAACGTATGCTGAATCGTTGTGATATGATGTTTGGCGATGCAATCGAATTTGAATGGATTTTCCAACGCAAACAGCCTCCTTTTACCGCAATAGATACGCATTTTGAGATGCAAATGGATGAATATGGTGCATGGTTCGAAGATATACACCGTGAGTTTCCTCGCTGTCAGCATTGGCTTATGGGCATGCGAAATATGGTTGCGTCAAGTCATCACACATTGACTGCTTTGTTGTGGACGAATGGTCACTTGTTACAAGCTCCAATTATAGATATTCCGGATGTCGTCGATCCTGTAGGTGTTGGTGATGCTTTTATGGCAGGACTACTCCACTCTCTTCCTGCTTTTGCTGACAACAAGCAACTTGTACTTAATTATTCATTAGCTGCAGCCGCTCTAAAGAATACGATTCCAGGTGACTATAATCTCACAAACGATGAAGAGATAATGGACGTTGTCAATCAGAAGTACAATCATGATTCACTTTATAAGATAACTGTATAAAATTTTTTCTTAGAGAATAAAATGAACAAAAAGAAACTTTTAATTCTGGCTCTCAGCCTTATAAGTCTTACGACTTACGGTCAAAACAAATGGTTCCAAGATGTAAAGCTAAGCGGCTATGGTATGATTCAGTATCAGGGACAGGATAAGAAGGATGCAGAGACAAACACCTTTGGACTACGTTTGGCGCGCGTTGCATTAGACGGGCGTTCACATGACCATTTTTATTGGAAGGTGCAAATGCAAATTAATGGTAACACACATGAAAAGATGGCTATTCGTCTCGTCGATTTATTCGGAGAATGGCAGAAGTTCGATTTCTTTAAAGTGAAAGCAGGTCAGTTTAAGCGTCCTTTCACTTTTGAAAATCCCATGCATCCTATTACTCAAGGTTTTATGAGCTATTCACAGAACGTTACCAAACTGGCAGGTTTTTCCGACCGTACAGGTGAACAGCCTTCTAACGGACGTGACATTGGTATTCAGATTCAAGGTGATTTCCTAAAAGTGAACGGACGAAACATTTTACATTATCAAGTGGGCGTATTCAATGGCGAGGGAATCAATACGAAAGACAACGACAATCGCAAAGATATTATTGGTGGCATTTGGGTGGCTCCTATTGAAGGGCTTCGTATAGGTGCGTTTGGATGGACAGGCTCGAGAGCTAGCGTTGGTGAAAAGAATCGTTATGCGATTTCTGCTGAATATGCAAAAGATGATTGGACCTTTCGCTCGGAATATATTCATAGTCAGGGCTATGGAGAAGACAGAACAAAAGGTGATAAGGCAGACGGTATCTATGCGCTTTGCATTGCTCCTATCATCAAAAATAAATTTCACGTAAAGGCCCGCTATGATCTTTATCGAGACCAAAAGAGTTGGGGTACCAGTAAGACTTTCTACGAAATCGGAGCTGATTATTTGTTCACCAAGAATCTACAGTTAAATCTGGAATACGCTCGTGTGAACGAAAGAACCGATAAAGGTGAATATAACTATAATCTTGTTGATGTGGAATTAGACATCCGTTTCTAAAAATGCAAAGTAAAGTTCTCCTCATCTACACGGGTGGAACTATTGGTATGAATAGGAATCCACTGACAAAGGCGCTTGAACCATTCGACTTTGAGCACCTTATCAGTAATGTTCCTGAAGTGGAGCAGTTCGATGCTCATATTTCTACATACCAATTTTCTCCACCAATAGATTCCAGTGACATGTCGCCTGCTCTTTGGATAGAACTCGCTCATGTTATTTCTGATCGATACAATGATTTCGACGGTTTTGTCGTGCTTCACGGTACTGATACAATGTCTTTTACTGCCTCAGCACTCAGTTATATGCTTGAAAATCTGTCGAAGCCCGTCATATTTACTGGATCGCAACTCCCTATTGGACAATTGCGCACAGATGGTAAGGAAAATCTTATTACGAGTATTGAAATTGCGGCTGCTCATCATCAAGACGGAACGGCAGTAGTCCCTGAAGTAGGAATCTATTTCAACGGACATCTGATGCGTGGCAATCGCACTACGAAACAGAGTGCAGATGGATTTAATGCCTTTGAATCATTCAACTATCCTCATTTGGCGGATGCGGGCGTACAGATTAGCTATCATGCAGAATTCATCCATAAGCCCAATCTTAAAAAGTCAATGATTCCTCAGTTTAAATTAGACAATAACGTTATCATCTTTTCGCTCTTTCCCGGTATTCGTGAGGATCTCATCCGCCATATCATAGCTACTCCGAATTTGCGCTCCATTGTAATGCGAACTTTTGGTAGCGGCAATGCTCCACAAAATCCATGGCTCATTAGTGCTTTACGTGAAGGATGCCGACGCGGAAAAGTGATTATCAATATTAGTCAGTGCCTGCAAGGAAGTGTTGAGATGGGACGCTATGATACAGGCTATCAATTGCAAGAAGCTGGTGTTATCAGTGGATATGATGGTACCGTTGAGGCTGCAGTTACCAAGCTGATGTATCTTCAGGCTAAATATGACGATCCCGATCAAGTGCGCAAATTCATGAAACAGAGCATCTGTGGTGAAATCACTATATGAGATTAATATTTTTATTTACTAAACAATTTACTAATTATGAAAAGCTTAAAAGGAACAAAAACAGAGCGAAATCTGCAAGAGGCTTTTGCAGGTGAATCGCAAGCACGTAACAAGTACACTTACTTCGCTTCTAAAGCTAAGAAAGATGGTTACGTACAGATTAGCAAGATCTTTGAAGAAACGGCTGCCAACGAGAAGGAACATGCTGAACTCTGGTACAAGTATCTTAATGGTGGGAAAGTGAGCGACACCATGACAAATCTTGAAGATGCTGCTAATGGTGAGAATTTCGAGTGGACCGACATGTATAAACGTATGGCGATTGAAGCCCGCGAAGAAGGCTTCGATGAAATTGCTGATAAGTTCGAAGGTGTTGCTGCCATTGAGAAAGAACATGAGGAGCGTTATCGTAAGTTACTAGATAATATTAAAAAAGAACGTGTATTCTCCAAAGACAATGATGTCATCTGGCAGTGTTCAAACTGCGGACATATTGTGATTGGTAAGCGTGCTCCAGAAGAGTGCCCGGTCTGCAACCACGCACAAGCATATTTCCAGGTAAAGGCAACGAACTACTAAGTGATAGCTCTCGATATCAGCGAATCGTTACCAGTGTTGCGCCATATCCATATTCTTGAAAGGATGCGTCCTGATATGTATAGGACTTGAAGCGGTAACGCAAATCGTTGATAAGTGCTTGGCGCAAAACACCTTCACCTTTTCCGTGAATGAAGACTATCTTTGTACCTTTCTTCTTCGCATGTTCCTGAAGTGTTTTGCGAAAAACATCAAGTTGGTAGTTAAGAATGTCACTTGCACTCATTCCAGAGGTGGTCTCAAGTATCTCGTTGGCATGAAGATCGACGATGAGGGGACCACCTTCTTTACGCGCAGGTGATACTAAAGGACGAGATGTTGGTTCCGTTGGCTTGTTGAACATGTTATCTTTCAGTTGCTGAGCATTAACAAAGAGAGGCTTCGTTGGTTTATCATCCTCAATGAGAGTATAGATGAGTGCTGGTTGTTCAAAGAAGTCATTCTCCTGAAATGTGTGCAACTTATAAAACTTCACAGCATCCAATCGCAACTGAACGTCAATGGCTGGTTTATATAAGAAATTCTTCTCACGTTTATAAGGTAGAATTTGTATGGCCAACCGCTCCAGTTTATTTAAGATTTCTCTGCCAAACTCTTCTATATACAGTTTAGTATTTGGCTCAACTTCAGCAGTGGCACGCAGGTGCCAACTATTATTTTCTGAAGAGAGATAAATAAAACGCATGTAGTAGTTGGAATCATTGATGAAGTAAGCCTCAAATCGAGTATTCGTTAGTTCTTTCACATCTATGGGAACGAATGCTAGATAGGCAGATAATAGTTCCCCACCCTTTCGCTCTTCTGGCATTACATGGAATGTGATGGGGCGATTTGCAGGCTCTTGTTCTTCTCTCTCTGGTTTTTGTTTTTGCTGCTTTACTTCCACCACATGTTGTGTGTCGTAATTTTCCTCCCCTATTACAACAACTTCATTAGCACGCATGGGTACTTGAAAACCATCCTCGTCTTCTACAAGAACTATATCTTTATTTTGGAAGCCAGCAATTCGACCACCCCCAATCTCACTTAGAAATCTCACTTTATCTCCTATCTTCATAAATACGTCAAATTATTTCTGATATATATTATTTATCTTCTAGTGACACCAATTGTTTAAAGTTTTATGGAATCAGAAGTGAACTGTCACCATAGCTTAAGAAACGGAAATCATGACTTAATGCGAAGTCATATATTCTGTGCCAATCACCATGCACGAAAGCACTTACCAGCAATAATAATGTAGATTGCGGCTGATGGAAATTAGTGACAAGCATTTTCACTATTTTATATTCATATCCAGGTGCAATGATGATTTGCGTACTTGTATGTAAGGTGCGGAGATTGTTACTGTCAAGCCAGTCCATGATGGCCTTTATGCTTTGCGATGGAGTAATCTTCCTCTGTTCCGCATCCTCTTCGTATGGTTCCCATTGATTAACATGAAGTTCGCTCTCGTTCAAATTGGGATTCTTTATAAGTTTGCACCCCATATAATAGAGACTTTCCAGTGTTCGTACGCTAGTCGTTCCTACTGCTATTGCGCAACAATCATGCTTCATGAGTTTTTCTAATGTTTCATACCTTACAGCGATATATTCACTATGCATCTCATGATTCTTTATGAGTTCGCTCTTTACAGGTTTGAAAGTACCAGCACCGACATGAAGCGTCAACTCTTCTCTGTCGATGCCATGCTTGTCAAGTGCTTCTAATACTTTTGGCGTAAAGTGAAGTCCTGCTGTTGGAGCAGCTACGCTACCCTTGATTTTTGAATAGACCGTCTGGTAAGTTGTTTTATCACTTTCTTGACTCTCTCGATTCAGATATGGGGGAATAGGTAACTCTCCCATTGCGTCAATGATTTCGGCAAATGATACTTGTGGATTATTCCAGCTGAAGTCAATACAGTGGCTTGTCCCATGTTCACCTTTTCGCGTAGCAGTTACAGTAACTTTCCTGTCTTTTATGGTGACGTCATGCCGCAAAGTTCCAACCTTCCATTTTTTTAGATTTCCAACCAAGCAGTACCACGAACAATGTTCATTTGTTTGAAACATCAATTCGTAATCATTGGGCTCACATGGCTCTAGAAGGAATACTTCGATAAGGGCTCCTGTCTCTTTACGAAAATGCATTCGCGCCTGAATAACCTTTGTATTATTGAATACCATTAGTGCGCCTTTAGGTAAATATCCGGGAAGATTACAGAAAACATCTTCGGTGATATTGCCCTTATTGTATATAAGCAGTTTAGATTGATCTCGGTGTGCTAAAGGGAATTTTGCTATGCGCTCATCAGGCAACGCGTAGTTATAATCACTGATGTGAATCAGTTTTGTATCCATGATAAATCTTTTTTTGTAAATTATTACTTATACATATAGAAAGAAGCAGGCACTCAGTATTGCATAAGCTATTGTAAGAACAAGCACACTGACTACAACATCAATATCATACAACATGTAGCCTGTAGAAGTGTATTGTTCTGAAACGTAATTTCGACTGGAAATCCATCTGTCAGTTATTTTCTTGTACAGAAACCAAATGGAAACTCCAACTGTAAGTCCCCATAGAAGTCCGACAAGAATATCGCCAGGATAGTGAACGCCCAGATATAATCTGGTCCAGCAGTTTATGAAAGACCATCCAAACAAGAAACATGTCAGCAAACGGCTTCGCACTAATAGTGAAAAGAATACAGCTATACTAAATGTATTGCAAGCATGAGCGGAAAAAAAACCATACTTTCCTCCTCTATACCCATTGACAACGTCAACAAGCATACCTATTTCTGGGTCATGCGTTGGTCGCCAACGTGCCACCATTGGCTTAACTACCATATCGTCAATACCACCTGCAAATAGTACACATAGACCTGCACAGAGTACAATAATAGTTATCTTCTGAACTGTATCGTTGTTTTTAACGACCATGTAGAATAATGATATGTAGAGTGGAATCCACGTGGCTGCGGTAGTCAGTGTTTTGGCCAGCCCGTCCAAAAAGAGTGAATCACTCCCATTGACAGCTAAGAGAAGCTGCTTGTCAAATTCTATTATTGCGTTCCAGTCCATTTCTTAGATATTTTCTATTTGTTTTGTTTCAAGCCAACCTTGCTTACCATCTGCTACGCGAATCTCTTTCCATTCACGCATGGAATTGTCGATTATAGTGACCTTGGTGCCCTCGTGTAGAATGAACAAGTCGGTGCCGTTTTCAGCTGGAGTACTCTTCACAGGAACGGCCGATTCAATAATGATTGCTCCTTTATTATCGATATGTGCCTGTTTTTGCTGCCATGCAAATAGATTGCTTATAATGAATAATATGAGCGCAAAAAATGCACCGAAGAATCCAATCTTCCGAACCCAAACTGCACCAGCAAAAAGATAGAGAAGAACGAGCATGATAGCAAGTGAGAGCATCGTTAGTGCAATTACTGCCCAACCATCCACACTTGCCATATTGACGAGTGAATGATACCAAGTTACGAAGAACATCTCCGACTCTGGTACAATTTTATCAATTGTTTTTGAACGAGCCATCTGAAGATTAAAACGTATGTCATTGTCTCCAGGTGCAAGTTCCAAAGCTCGTTCGTAGTTCAAGATTGCATGCGTTATATCGTCTAATCTATAATAGGCATTGCCTAAGTTATAATACAACTCGGGACTTACACCGTTCGATAGTAATGAATCATAAAGAGCGACAGCTTGCTGGTAGTTTCCTTGCACATAAGCGCTGTCTGCATTTTCTTTTATTCTTTCCAACTTCTCACTGTTTTGTGTTGTATTAACTTCATCGGCATGAGCTGAAAGGGAAATAGACATCATCATCGTAATGCCAATCAGTGACAATAAGATTACGTTGTGAGTTCCTGTTGTTTTTGTTTTTTTCTTTTTTATCATGCCTTCAATCTGTTCTATTGCGGACATTGCTTTTGTATATACCTTATTCATATTGCCTTCAGGATCACCTGGAGCATAACGCTGATACTCGCATTCGTCAAGCGCTTCCAAGAAGAGCCCAATGGTATTCTCGTCAACGCTGTGTTCAGCAAGACGTTCGCGGATATTTTCGCGTGACAATTGTGTGACAGGCATACTCAACTTGTCGCCAACATATCCCCATAATGCGCGAAGCACTTCATCGAAGAACTCTCCTGATTTCCCTGCTTTCATCAAAGTCTTTGCCTGCTTCAAACGTTTTGTTGCTACTTTATTTGCCTTGTTAGCACGTGTGCCAACAATATCTGCATTTGCAATAGCTCGCTGCCGGAAAATAACAAAGAGTGAGATGAACCCACCTAAGAGCAGGGCAATCACAATCCAGTATAAACTGCTTCCGAAGAAATATTCACCAGCAGGATGTTGATTGACAGAGCCAAGTTTTATGTGTCTGATGTCTTTAGCTAACAGTCGAATATCCTCTTGTCCGCTGAAGTCCTGCATAGTGTTGTTGTTGGAGCCTTCTCCCTTTTCAACATGGATATGGAAGCCTTCAGTCTTAGCTGTCTTATATTGTCTTGATGATGTGTCGTAGTAAACGAACTCAATGGGAGGAATGTCAAAGTCACCTTGATGGCGAGGCACAGCAAGGAAGTCATATACCATACTTACTTCAAGTCCGTTGGTTGTCAACTTTGTTTTGTCTGTCTGTTTAGCGTCATATCTGTCAAAATCATTTGGAAATTTGATGATAGGTTCTTTGATTAACTTCAAGTTACCTACCCCACTGACCACCACGCGCAGATTAATTGGGTCATTGGCTTTAACTTCAGTCTTATCACATGTGGCAGAAATCGAAAATTTGCCCACACCTCCTGAGAAATCAGCAGGTCTAGCAGGTAATGGGTCTACTTCAATGTCAATGCCAGGCGCCTTGATGGCTTTCTTTACTTCAACATAGCCAGAGCCGCCATTAAAGAATGCTTCAAACGGGTCTATATTTCGGTTGCGTTGTAAAACAATACCATTGAATGTGATACTGGGAATCTGAAGTTTACCTGTAATCTGCGGGAACACCACATACTGACTCCATGTTACCGTACGATAAGCTCTTCCATTCAGTTGTTCGATAGAGAAACTTTTCTGCTGAGGAAGAGGTACTTCCTGGGTGTGGAATCCATTCAAGTCGGGCATTTTTCCTTCCAGCTGTGTGAGATCAACCAGCGTGTATACCTTATAGGTAATCAAGATTGGCTCTTGTTCTACAACACGTTTCTTATTAGCGCTCACACGTATAAAGAGTTCGTTACCAGAGATAGCTGTGCCTGCATCGCGCATTTGCGGTTCTTGACCTTGTCTTCCTCCTGCGCTACCTCCTCCGCTCTGTGCTTGTCCACTTACAGTTATTTTAAGCGTGTTCGATGAAATTTGGTTCCCCTCAGCTGTTATGGTGGCTGCAGGAATGGTAAAAGTTCCGTTTTTGGTGGCACTGAGAATGTATGTGAACGTTATCGATGACGACTGGGTCGTCTTGCCGTTAATAATTTGAAAACTTGACTGCGACGACTGACTTGGCCCCATCAGCACTTCAAATGCATCTGGTATCTGTCCTATATGGAAGTTGCTCACGTCATGCGTATTTACAGTGTAAGAAAGCCGGAACTGCTGTCCCACAGCTACTTGCTGTGGCGCATTTGCCTTCAAAGTTTGTGCTACGGCTTGCGAGAATGGTAGCTGTATGACCATCATTATTAGACACAGTGTCAACCATTTCCCGCTATTTGTTGTGAACGTTCTTACTATGTTCGTCATTTCATTTTTGAATTTTATTACCAGTTCTTTTCAACTTGACGCCTCTCACCCTGTTTTTGGGCTTCTCTCATGCGTTTCTGAGTTTGTTTCTCTTGTTGCATGGCAGCATTGAGCAACTGTTCCGCATTTTCCTTACTCATTTGTGGCTTCTGCTGTTCTTGTTGCTGTTCTTGTTGCTGATTCTTATCCTGTTGGTTCTGCTTCTGCTGATCTTGTTTTTGCTGATCCTGATTCTGGTCTTGTTTGTTCTGTTGATCCTGCTGATTCTGTTCATCTTGTTTCTTCTTCTCTTGCTGACAAAGTACCAGATTGTAACGTGTCTCATCGTCGTTAGGATTCAGTCGCAAAGCCTGTTTATAGGCTTCAATAGCTTCACCATACATCTTGTTTTGTTGGCATATTACACCCATGTTATGGTAAGACTGCGATTTACGAAGTGGATTCGTTTCTAGTTGCGCTGCTTTCTCAAACTTTACTACGGCAGCAGAGTCTTTTCTTTGCGCAAAGAGTGCATTTCCCAGATTGTAATGTGCCTGCGGATTCTTATCGTTCTTCTCTATTGCTTTTGAATAGTTCACTTCTGCGTGCTCATAGTCGCGCTGATTGTAAAGCTTGTTGCCGTTACGGATATATTTCCGATCTGTCTGCGCCAAGGATGGCATTGCAATGAGCAGTAATAGAACAGTAGCGACCTTAGATTTATTGCCAAACAGTGAAATCTTTTTCAGAAGTGGGTTCTGGCTCTCCAGTATGAACACTTCTATTATCAGTAACAACAGTGCCAAAATACCGACTGCTTGGAATTGTTCGTCAAAATCACTATAAATAGTGCTTTCTGTTTCTTGGTGTTCCAGTTTGTCCAACTCTTCATCTAAAAGACGTTGAGCGTTTGAGTTGTTCTCTACGTGTATATATGCTCCTCCTCCGGCTTGAGCAACTTCACGACACATGTTCTCATTCAGCATCGACATAACCACGTTTCCGCTGTTGTCGTGCATAAAGTCGCCTGTTCCAGGAATAGGTATAGGCGAGCCTTTTGTAGAGCCAACTCCGAGTACATAGACGCGCATACCTTTTTCCTTTGCTTGTTTAGCTGCTTCTATGGCTTGACCCTCGTGGTCTTCACCATCGGTAATGACAATGATAGCTTTGCCTATGTTTTCTTGTTGCGTGAAACTGTGTGTGGCCATCTCTATAGCAGCAGCAATGTTAGTTCCTTGATTTTGCATCATCGACGGGTCTATGTTGCCTAGGAACATTTTTGCCGATACATAGTCGCTTGTGATTGGCAACTGTACGAAAGCATCGCCTGCAAAAACGATGAGGCCTATTTTGTCGTTGGTGAAATTGTCAACCAAGTTCTCAACCATCATCTTTGTGCGTTCCAATCTACTTGGTACCACATCCTGAGCCCTCATTGAATTACTGATGTCCATTGCGATGATGGTCTCTATACCAGTGCGTTTCTCGTGGTTAATACTTCTTCCGAACTGAGGACGAGCCAACATGACAAAAAGCATGGCTAAGGCTGCTTCCAACAGCCAAAACTTCAAAGCTGGACGTACGCGAGAAACGTCAGGCATTAGTTCTTTCAGCAACTGTGGGTCACCAAATTTTCGCAGACGTTTCTTCTGACTGCGATACGTTATGAAGCGTATCACTGCCAGTATCACTACCAGTACTAAGCCATATAGGTATATTGGAGATTCAAATCTAAACACGGTTCTGTCTTCTATTTGATTGTTGTTATATATTAGGGTATTCTTCTGAATACAATGACTCTCATCAGAATTTCAAGTAACAGAGCAATGATAGCAGCAACGGCAAATGGTTGATAAGCCTCATATCTGCGGCTGAACTGCTTCACATTGAACTTTGTCTTCTCCAGCTTGTCTATTTCCTGATAGATTTGGTTCAGTTCTTTATTGTTCTGTGCTCGATAGTATTCACCGTCGGTAGCTGAGGCAATGCCTTTCAATGTTTGCTCATCTATCTCTACGGGCAGGTTCACGTATTGTGGAAGTCCGGTTACGCTGGGAGGAAATGGAGCAGTTCCCTTCGTTCCCACTCCAATCGTGTAAACGCGTATTCCCATGCTTTTAGCCACTTCTGCTGCCGTCATTGGTGAGATGTCACCTCGGTTGTTTGAACCGTCGGTCAGCAAGATGACTACCTTGCTTTTAGCCTTCGAGTCTTTCAGGCGACTCACAGCATTGGCCAGTCCCATACCGATAGCCGTTCCGTCTTCGATAAGACCTCTTGCCGCAATGTCTGTGCGCACATTGTGCAGCAGTGAAAGCAGCGATGAATGGTCAGTCGTCATGGGGCACTGTGTGAAGGCCTCGCCTGCAAAGATAGAAAGTCCGATATTATCATTCGGACGACCTGAAATGAATTCCGATGCCACATACTTGGCAGCTTCAATTCGGTTGGGCTTCAAGTCCTCGGCTAACATCGATGTTGATACGTCCATAGTCAGCATGATGTCAATTCCTTCAACTGATTGGTTCTTCCATGAATTCTGTGTCTGAGGACGGGCCAATGCAAGCACCAACGCAGTGAAAGCAGCTATCCTCAAAATGGGCAGAATGGGCATCAATACGACGCGCCAGCTCCGTGGAGCATAGCGAAAGGCAAACGTATCTGCCATTCGCATGGTTGGTTCGCTTTTCTTCCTATACATAGCGTACCATATTATATATGGTATCACGAGTAGGAGTAAAAACAGGTATTCTTTATTGGCAAATTCCATGTGCTAAGCTAATAACTGATACAGATTATTGATAATATAGCAAAGCAGACACACACTGGCAACAGCTATAGAAATAACCACCCACTTCAGTACCTTGCGTGTCTTCTTTGAACGTTGCTCCTCCTCTGTAAACTCTGGCTGAACGATTTCAACAGTCTGCTGATTCTCTTGTTTCGTCTCATTGATAAATTCGATGGCACTCATCAGGTTGGCATCGTTTTCATTAATCAACGTTGAGTATTTAGCAAACTTAACCAGGTCGGCAGTCTGGAACAGATGGCGCAATTCATCGAGCGACTTGGCATCAGCCGAATTCAGCAGATGTTCAATAATTTCAGAACTCGTCATCTCCATTGCTGAGAATCCGTATCGTTCTTCAATATATTTTCTCAGTGTCTCAGTCAGACGGGTGTAATACTGCTTCATGCTTTCCTGGTTATCGTCTGTAAGACGATGCTCCACACGCAGTGACTCTATTTCCTGCATAGCTCGCTGATGAGGCAATATGTGTTTCACAAAGCTAATGGACTTAATGATAGGCTTATTGTCGCGTAAGCGTAAGTATAGATAGTAGCCTACCGCCATTAATAGCAGCAGCACTATACTCAGCCAGAACGAGAGAGACCATTCACTCCAAAGGAAAGGATTGGTCTGAACACCTTTCGGCCCAAAGAATTGCTCGGGGTGAAGCGTGTCCACCTCAATTGTGATCACTTTTAATGCAAGACTCTTACTTTCGTATTTCTTTCCATCTACATCGACAACGAAAGGAGGCAGATAATACAGCGTGTCATCAAAGGATGTAAGTGTGTAGGTCACTGACCGCTCCACATATCCATTCTCCTTTCCTTTCACGCCCTCTTCTTTGCTGCCCAGCACCTCTATGCCAGGTGTCAGTATCTGTGAAGGCTGAAATACTGGGAACACTGCCGTTGATCCTTCTTTCATGGTCGCGGTAACTGTTACCTGCGCCTGTTGTCCTACCAAGATTTCAATCGGACTCACAGTGGCTTCGACTGAAATGCCCTGCGCCATTAAACAATGGCTTATCAAGAGAGAAAGAATTGAAATAATGAAAATCTTTTGTTTCATCAATCCTGTTATTCTACTGGTTCTTAATTAGTTATAAACTAAATAATTACTCATGTCTTTTGCGTTAACCTCGTTGCTTGAACAAGCCGAGTAGTGACTTGACGAAGTCTTCATCAGTGGCTATGCTGACGCTATCAACATTGCTTTTTGCGAAAGTCTCGGTGAGCTGTGACTGACGGTTGATCCAGTATCGATGATATGCCTCACGCAGCTTTTTGCTGCTGGTGTCAACATACTGTTCGTGTCCTGTCTCAGCATCCACCACTTTCATAAGCCCAATATCAGGCAACTCCTTGGCTCGTTTGTCATAGACCTGTATAGCCACCACATCGTGTTTTCGATTGGCAATGGTCAGTTGCTGCAGAAAGTCTTTCCTGTCGTAGAAATCACTCAATAGGAATGCGGTACACCGACGCTTCGAGACACCTGTCAGGAACTCCACTGCTTGGGCGATGTCTGTATGTTTCGAGTCAGCATGGAAGTCCAACATTTCTCGAATAATGTAAAGTATGTGTTTTCTTCCCTTCTTGGGTGGTATGTACTTCTCTATCTTGTCTGAAAAGAACACTACTCCTATCTTATCATTATTCTGAATAGCCGAGAAAGCTATGGTAGCGGCAATCTCCGTCACCATATCGCGCTTCAGCTGTTTTTGTGTACCGAAGTCTTGTGAGCCGCTGACATCTATCAGCAGCATTACAGTCAGTTCGCGTTCTTCCTCAAAGACCTTCACGTATGGCTTATGAAAACGAGCCGTCACGTTCCAGTCAATATCACGCACATCATCGCCGTACTGATATTCGCGCACCTCGCTGAAGGCCATTCCTCGCCCTTTGAAGGCTGAATGGTATTGTCCAGCAAAGATGTTAGAACTCAGACCACGCGTCTTGATTTCTATCTTTCTGACTTTCTTTATGATTTCAGATGTTTCCATCAGGGTACTTCCACCTTGTTGATAATCTTGCTGACAATTTCCTCGCTGGTCACATTGCTGGCCTCTGCTTCATAGGTAAGACCAATACGGTGGCGCAGAACATCGTGAGCTACTGCACGCACATCCTCTGGCACTACATATCCGCGACGTTTAATGAAGGCGTATGCACGGGCAGCCTTGGCCAGATTAATACTTGCACGAGGTGAGCCTCCAAATGAGATCATGTCCTTCAGCTCTTTGAGGCCGTATTGTTCAGGATAGCGAGTAGCGAAGACGATGTCGGCAATGTACTGTTCTATCTTCTCATCAATGTACACCTCACGTACCACCTCGCGAGCTTTCAGAATCTCTGCAGCAGTCGTCACAGGTTTTACTGTAGGCAGACCTCCACCTATGTTCTCACGTATAATCTTCTTCTCCTCGTCAATCGTAGGATAGTTGATTACCACTTTCAGCATGAAACGGTCCACCTGTGCTTCTGGCAGTGGATAGGTTCCTTCCTGTTCGATGGGGTTCTGTGTTGCCATCACGAGGAATGGCGTGGGCAGTTCAAATGTCTCGCTGCCTATGGTCACCTGTTTCTCCTGCATAGCTTCCAGCAGTGCACTCTGAACTTTAGCGGGAGCACGGTTTATCTCATCTGCCAGCACAAAGTTGGCAAACACAGGTCCCTGTTTGGTCAGGAATCGCTCGTCCTTCTGCGAATAAATCATGGTGCCTGTCACATCGGCAGGTAAGAGGTCGGGAGTAAACTGTATTCTACTGTATTTTGCATCGATAAGCTGCGACAATGTCTTGATAGCTAATGTCTTGGCAAGACCAGGTACGCCTTCAAGCAGTATATTGCCGTCACTTAAAAGACCTATCAGTAACGAGTCTATAAGGTGTTTCTGTCCTACAATGACCCGATCCATTCCGGTCGTTAGGTTTGTCACAAATGCACTTTGTTGTTCTATCCTTAAGTTCAGTTCTCGGATATCAATAGCTTCTGCCATAGTTTTCTTTTTCTAAATATTTTTATTGTTGATTTTCCTTTTGCTTTTGCTGTTGTTGCTTTAGTCTGGCCTTGAGTGTTTTCTTCGTAATCAGCTTCGGGATCTTTATCTCCTGGCCAGCATTCAGCTGTGTCGTTGCCTTCATGCCGTTGTAAACTTCAACGTAGCATGACATGCCTTCGCCCAGATAGCGTCGGCTCAATTTTGCTACGTTGTCGCCTTCGCGGGCCTGAACTACGCTCTGTGTACCTATTATATAATAAGCGCCCTTCTCCACGCGAGTGTCCATAGCATCATATTTCAGATAGTCTACATCCTCATTCTTCACCTGGGGCTTAGTCTCGGGTACTGGTGTTGTCACTGGCTTCTTCAACGTGTCTGTTGCAATAGTGTCCGTTTTCAACTCCTGCTGTTCGGATGCTTTTGCTATGGTGTCTGTCACGATTTCTGATTCCGGCTGTTCGGCAATGGTTGGTTCAGCCGACATGTATTGGTGTGTGTAGAACCCGGCTCCGAATCCTATACAGAGACAAGCGAGAGCCAATACGATCCACTGCCAAAGAGGATTCTGAGTGGTCGTTATGTCCTTGTGAGCCTCTTCAATATTCTCTTCGAAAGATATGGATGTAGGCTTTTCTTCTGTTGCTGGTGCTGATTCCTTTTTGAGGGTAGCGGGAGCTTGTTCTTCAGTCGTATTGAACACGATGGGAGTTACCTCATGCTCTGGGGCAGTGTGCTCTACTTTCTGTTCGGGCTGTTCTGCCTTCGGAGCTTCTTCTTCCTTCTCCTGCTTGACCACCTCAGTTGTTGTATCTTGTCCTATGACTTCCTCTTGTTCGACAGTCTTTGGCATTTCTGCTACGACTTCCTCTTGTTCGACAGTCTTTGGCGTCTCTTCATCTGCTGTGGACACTTCTGTCTGTTCGTTGTCTTCCTGCACAGGCATATCTTCGAACTCCACACCCTCGTTCAGTACTACCGTCTCAAAACTGGAGAAAGGCTTGTTCACCAGTTCCTTCATCATGGCATCGGGGGTGAACGTAATTTTGTCGTGGCTGTCAATAATGACTCGCTCACCTGTGTTCACGTTTACGCTCTCACGGGCATCTACGGTCACCACCTTAAATGTTCCGAGCCCTTTGATTTTTACAAGCTTGTCTCTTTCTATACCTGCTTCTACTACATCAAAGATAGCAGCTACGAAGGCCTCTGCTTCAGCCTGTGGCAATTTGTTCTTCTCTACAAGAACCTTTGCGATGTCTTGTATCGTCATTTTAGACATTATTCCTCTCCTCCATTCTTTACTTTACCTTTCAATGCTGAGTGTGGTTTGAAAGCCAGCACCAGTTTTGGTGGCACGAGCATGCGAAGCCCTGTGGTTGGGTTCACCATCACACGTTCCAATTTCTTCTTTACTTCGAAGGTGCCGAAATTAGATACTTGCAATGAATCGCCTTCCATGAATCCGTCTCCCATTGCGTTTACTACATTGAGCATCAACTTCTGAGTCAGATCGCTTTTGTATCCCATCTTGCGGGATAGCTCTGCTACAAATTCTTTGTTATTCATATTATTTCTCCATAGAGGTCAAATTCCTCCGAATCGGTTATTTTCACTTGATAAAACTCACCTGTGTTCAGTTCTTTTGTAGCAAGTATGAGCACTTCAGGGTCTACTTCAGGCGAGCAGTATTCTGTACGCCCCACATAGTAGTCGCCTTCTTTTCTGTCAATGACGACCTTCATCGTCTGTCCCACTTTTGCTGTTTCCAGTTCAGCGCTGATGTTTTGCTGAATGCGCATCAGTTTGTTGAGTCGCTGTGTCTTCACCTCTTCTGGCACGTCGTCCTCGTAGTGATTGGCTGCGTATGTGCCGTCTTCCTCAGAATAGGCAAAGGCTCCCATTCGTTCGAAACGAGCCCACTTCGTGAATGCTATCAGCTCGTTGAAGTCTTCCTCTGTCTCACCGGGGAATCCCACCATCAGAGTGGTTCTGATGTGTATGCCGGGTACTTCGCGTCGCATGCGCTCGATGAGTGCCATGGTCTCTTCCTTTGTCACATTTCTGTGCATACGTGAGAGCATGTTGTCGGAGATGTGCTGCAGAGCGATGTCGATATATTTGCACACGTTGTCGTGCTCACGCATTACACGCAGCAGTTCCCACGGAAAGTTGGTGGGATAAGCATAGTGCAGTCGAATCCATTCTACGCCAGGTATCTCAGCCATGCGCTCCACCAGCTCTGCGATACATTGCTTTCCATACAGGTCTATGCCGTAATAGGTCAGCTCTTGAGCTATCACCTGGAATTCCTTTGTTCCCTGTGACACCATCCATCTCACTTCGTCGAGTATGTCTTTCATCGTCCGGCTCTGATGGTGGCCAGTGATGAGCGGTATGGCGCAATAGGCGCATCGGCGGTCGCATCCCTCACTTATTTTGATATAGGCATAGTGATGAGGGGTTGTGATGTGGCGATAGCGTTCTGGGATGCATATAGGCTGTTGGTTGTCGGCACTCTTCAGGTCTTCTACCAGCTGTCGGTAGTTGAATTTTCCGTACCACCCGTCAACTTCTGGTATCTCTCGTTCGAGGTCGGCCAGATAGCGTTCCGAGAGACAGCCCATGACGTATAGTTTCTTGAGTCGTCCCTGTTCTTTTGCCTGTGCCAGTTCCAGGATGGTGTTGATGCTTTCCTCCTTAGCGTCAGCTATAAAGCCGCATGTATTGACCACAGCTATCTCGCCCTTCGGTTCTTCGCTGTCGTGAGTACATATAAAGCCGTTTGCTTCGAAAAGTCCCATCAACATTTCCGAGTCGACAAGGTTCTTCGAGCATCCCATAGTGATGATGTCAACGGTCTTACGCTTCATTATTGAATAGAGAATCTACGAATTGGC
>ODAI014369396.1_pt1 | contig 21396 bp, 19 predicted proteins | sample 1539321 | NCBI WGS metagenome assembly ODAI01 (sample SAMN02144231, study PRJEB22623) | gut metagenome | biome: sheep rumen | host: Ovis aries | place: New Zealand | reverse complement strand
TGTCCACGGCGAGCAGTTTCCGATGATGACGGCCGAAAAAAGTCTTGGTCAGGTTATGCACTTCAAGCAATGGCGTTTCAGTCATGCCGGTTCCCTCCTGCCAGATAAGGACATCGACTCAGATGCTGCGGGGCAAGCTCCAGCATTCCCGGATCGTGCAGAGCAGAAGTGCAGTCCGGAGCATAGGGACAGCGCGCACGGAAGCGGCATCCGTCCAGGGTATCGTATGTCTCCGGTACACTGCCCGGGATTGCATACAGCCGCTGGCTGGCAGCACCGCGTATGGGTGGGACTGCGCGGAGCAGTGCCTGGGTATAAGGATGCAGAGGCTGTGTAAGAACGGCTTCAGCGGTACCGCTTTCTATGCATTGCCCTGCGTACATTACAAGAATTCGGTCTGCAGTCTCTGCGACAATTCCAAGATCGTGGGTAATCAGAAGCAGTGCCATATTCATTTCTGTCCGCAGTTGCCTGAGCAGGCGCATGATCTGCAGCTGAATGGTTACGTCGAGTGCGGTTGTAGGTTCATCGGCAATCAGCAGCCTGGGATTACAGGCGAGGGCCATGGCAATCATTGCGCGTTGACGCATACCACCGGAAAGCTGATGCGGAAACTGGAATGCTACCTGCCGGGCATTGCGGATCCCGGTTTTTTCCAGGAGGCTGATTGTCCGGCTGAAAGCCTGTTCTTTGGACAAACCAAGATGAGTACGCATCGGTTCTGCGATCTGCCGGCCAATGGTGAATACCGGGTTCAGGCTGTTCATGATATCCTGAAAGATCATGGAAATCTCGGCACCACGAATACGGTCGAGTTCAGAATCGCTCATGGTCAGGAGATTCTGTCCGTGATACAGAACGTCTCCGGTGGCGTAGCCATTCTTGGGAAGCAGACGGAGAAGAGAAAGCGCGGTAACACTTTTCCCGGCACCGGATTCTCCGACAAGCGCAAGCACTTCTCCGGGATATATCTGAAAGCTGACCTGACTGGCTGCATTTCTCCGGGTGGTACCGGAATGAAAACCCACATCCAGATTCAGAACCTGTAGCAATGGCTCCATACATGACTCCTTAAATGAAGACAGATACCGAGCAGACGGTATACAGTGTATGCCGTCTGCTCGGTATCCGGGCCGGCATGGGAGACCTTCCCATGCCGGCGGGAAAAACTGTATCAGCGGACAGTCCATTCGTGAACATTAACCCAGGTTCCGAAAACATCCGGAACAGCGCCTTCAAGTCGATTGCTTACAGCGCCAAGAGCGGACAATACATAGGCTGAAATCATGGGGCAGTCCTGAACTATCTGTTTCTGTGCTTCGAGAAACTGCTCTGTGATCTGAGCCGGATCCACAAGAGACTGTGTTTCATCCAGTGCAGCAGTGACCGTATCGTTCGAATAACGGGTCCATCCATCGGAGCTCATGAGCCATACCATATCTGTATAGGGATCAACGGGAGCATATGTGTATTGTACACTCATAATCTGGAAATCACCGCTGTCTGCGACAGTCATGAGTGTGGCCAGATCGACTGTACGGATTTCAATCTGCAGGCCGAGTTCTTCGAAAGCTGCGGCAAAGTATTCAATGGCCTGAACAAACGAAGAGTCACCGGAATTGCAGTGCCAGGTCAGATGCGGGTCGGCACCGTCGGCAACAGCCTCCTGAATCAGGGCTTTTGCTGCTTCCGGGTCGTAGGGAGTCACACCGAGGTCAGGGCTGTAATAGGGGCTGGAAGAGCACAGGTAAGCATCCACGATCTCACCGTTGTCATGGATCAGTTCATGCAGGATCATTTCACGGTCCATGCCAAGCAGCAGTGCACGCCGGATACGTGCATCAGGAACTTTTTCCACATTGAAGAATATAGACTGATTGGTAACAGGCGTTCCGGCCACTGGAGTGATACCTGGCAAAGCACGGATTGCATCATAGTCATCCATGGGAATATCAGCGGTTGTCTGCTGAACCAGATCGATTTCGCCGGTCTGGAGTCCGGCCAGCAACTGAGAGGGTGCTGTGACATTGATGTTCAGGTATTCGATATTCGGCTTACCAAGGAAGAACTGATCATTCGCTTTATAATGCACATAATGATTCAGGTCGAAATCAGTAATGAAATAAGGACCTGAGATGACGGTCGGATGGATAAAGAAAGAGTGGGTCAGCAGTTCGCTCCGGGGAATATCTTTCAGTACATGCTCCGGGACGGGCAGGATATAGCGGCCGAAATTATTCTCAAATGTATACAGTGCCATATCCCACTTGGTCGTAATAGACAGGGTTTTGTCATCCAGAATCTGTATGCCGGGGATTTCTGTGGCACCTTCCGGCATGGTGCCATCATCACTGACACCTTCAATGGCATAGAACATCATGGATGCATTGATGCATTCCGGACTGGTCATGACCAGAAAAGTGAACAGCACATCCCGGGCTGTGACGGGAGTGCCGTCAGACCATACTGCGCGTTCGTCCAGATGGATTGTGAAGGTACGATTGTCCTGAGTGGTAATGGAGTCAGCCAGCTGGGGAACGAATTCCAGGTTCTGATTCAGTTCAACCAGCGGGTAAAAGGTGAGCCCCATGGCGTACTTGGATACCTCTGTGGAAGAGATAGCCAGCGGGTTCAGGGTCTCAAGCGTCTGAGTAACGGCCATATTAACGGTCTGTGCAGTGGGCTCGGCAGAAGAGACCGGAACCATTCCGATCCCCAGTGTGACAACCAGTGTCAGAGCAATCAGAGAAATGAAACGATGCAAAAGGAACACACCTCCAGGATACAAAATCTATGGTCAGGCCTTTGCAAGACAGGCCTCTGCCATCGAAGTAAAGAAGTGAACTGCGCTTTCGAGCGCGGACGGGTCTGCTGTGAACCGGGGATGATGCTGCGGATAGTTACCACCGGTGCCAATGCGCACAAACAGGCCTGGCCGGACTGAAGGATAAACGAGATACTCGCTGAAGTCTTCTCCACCGAGCGTATCCTCCTGTATATCCACACTGAGACCCTGCTGCTGTGCAATGGTACGCGCGAGGGTACACAGTGATGGGTCATTGATCAGTGCCGGTGGTCCGGATGACCAGTCAATCTCAGCCTTTACGGCATATGCACGGGCCGTTTCAGTGACAAGGCGCATGAAGTGCTCTCTGATCTCTGACCTGACCTGTGGGTCCATGGTTCGGACTGTGCCCTCCAGAAGACATGACTCAGGAATGACATTCCTTGCAGTACCGCCTTCAATTCGTGTTACGGAACACAGGACCGGCGAGAAAGGATTGCTGAATCGGCTCGCAAGCGTCTGGAGTGCAGTGACTGTGGCACAGGCAGCCGGGATCGGATCAATGCCTTTCTGTGGCTGAGCAGCATGTGAGCCCCTGCCATGAAGACGGATGGAGAACCAGTCAACGGCAGCCATCACAGGCCCTGATTTGATGCCAAGTGTACCGGGCTGGAAACCGGGATAGGTATGAAGGCCGAGAAACAGACTGCAATCGTCTACCAGACCGGTTCTGGTGATGGCAAAAGCCCCCTGCGTGGTCTCTTCGGCTGGCTGGAAGACAATTTTGACCTTTCCTGCGAGTGCAGACTCGCGTGCTTTCAGACAGAGGGCAACACCCAGCATGACGGCTGTGTGAAAGTCATGTCCACAGGCATGCATGACACCATGCGTCCGGGATGCATAAGGAAGCCCGGTGTTTTCTTCAATAGGTAATGCGTCCATATCACAACGCAACCCGATGGTTGGTCCGCCGTCATGGCCCAGTACAGCAATGGCACCGGTTTCCAGCGGCAGGGCAAGCTGCCGGATACCATGGGTGTTCAGCACCTGCTTTACCAGTTCTGTTGTGCGGAACTCCTGCATGCCGAGTTCAGGATGCTGGTGGATGGTCTGGAACCATTCCGTAAGATGATCCTGTAACACGCTCATTTTCATACCCTCCCCCACAAAAAACGCAAGGCCTGACATGTGAATATCAAAGCCTTGCGTTACATTACAGAATGCATATCCAGACGCTCAGTCTACTGTTCATTATGCAGCAGCACAAGGCAATGGCATATACATACACTTGCAGTACAATATCCTGCAGTACAGCTTCTGCATGTGCCTTACCTCCTGATCGATGGATTGAAGTGGGTTCACACGTCTGTGAAAACGGGCAAAGCTTAGCACTGAGGTACCGGGTTGTCAATTGTGCAGACAGTTACAGGTCAGCATGGAATGCATTTTTCATGTTCTTTCATAAATGCAGATGCAAAGTCTATACATAGACGAACGCAGAACGGTTTGCAGTGCTGCAGACTATACCGCGTTTGGCAGGCAGGTCTGAAGCGTTTGTCTCAGAGTCTCTTCATCCACAGCCGTGAGAATACCCTGAACCATGTCTGCTGTACCACCACCATTTCCGCCGAAGCGATTCTTGAGGAGCTGAGCGATCGGCCGCACATCCATGGTGCGGGAGCTCAGTGCAAAGCGACAACCATTTGCAGAGGGAACAATAACCATGCCAAGCTGACACGTGTCCGCAAGCTCACTGGCACATGGCCGTAACTGGTGGCCGTCCAGAGAATCACATGAAACCAGGCGTACGTCGCCGGACTCGGACTGAGCAAGCATCCGGAAAATCTGCAGGCCAAGTGCGGACATCCGGTGAAGGAGATCATCCCGCTCCTGAATCAGGCGCTGAGTAGACTGGCCAAGAGAGCCTTCCTGTGCGGACAGCAGGTGTGCAGCCTGATGGTAGTCGTGGAGCATGTGGCTTTCGTAAACCAGAGCACGACGTCCGCAGAGGATGGAGATTCGCACTCCCCGCTTGTAATGTATCATGCCGATAATTTTGACCTGGCCGATTTCACCGGTACGTGAGACGTGAGTACCGCAGCATGCACAGAGGTCATACCCTTCAATACATACGAGTCGCAGCTGACCATCAATTTCTTTTTTGGCGCGATAGCTTATATTCTGTTCCTCATGCTCTGAGGGAAAAAAAACAGTAACCGGCAGGTTTTTCCAGATGGCTTCATTCACTTCTGACTCGATCTGCGCTGCCTGCTCCCGGGTAAGCGTGCCGTCAAAGTCCATGGTAATCGCATCAGTGCCCATGTGAAAACCGACATTATGAAAGCCGTAATGCTGAAACACAAGACCGGAAAAAATATGTTCACCGGAATGCTGCTGCATATGATCCATACGCCGGGCGGCGTCCAGCTGACAGTGAACCGGGCCGCAGGCAACAGGGCGGTCTGTATAATGATGAATGGTGCCGTCTGATTCGTGCACATCCAGCACGCGGGCCTGGTCAATCGTACCCTGGTCGGCCGGCTGACCACCGCCTTCCGGGAAGAAAGCGGTCCTGTCCAGGATCACGTCGAAGTATTCATTCCTGGGAACGCAGGACAGAACCTGAGCATCGAATGCCCAGAGATAGGCATCATTATCAAAAAGTCGTTCAGTCATGGGAAACCCTCTTTCTGCTCTCGTACTCGGGTCGCGGATTACAGATGTTTTTCACATACCTGTGCAAGCACACATTGTTCGCAGTGCGGGCGGGTGCGTGCCGTACAGACAGCGCGTCCATGCAGAACGAAGCGGTGACACAGATCGTTTCCTTCCTCTGGTGGTACAATGGCACGCAGGGCTGTTTCAACTTTGGCGGGTTCCCGGATCCCGTCCACCAGGCCGATGCGGTTGGAAAGGCGGATGCAGTGTGTATCGGTTACAATGGCAGGCTTTCCAAAGACATCACCCAGGACCAGGTTTGCACTTTTGCGGCCAACACCGGGAAGACGCAGCAACTCTTCCATTGTATCGGGTACGCGCCCGTGATAGGTATCCACCAGCATGTTCATGCAGGCATGGATATCCCGGGCTTTACTGTGCCCCAGACCGCATGGACGGACAATGGATTCGATTTCATCCACACTGGCACGGGCCAGAGCCTGCATATCAGGAAATCGAGCATAAAGATCCTGAACGACAATATTGACTCTTGCATCTGTACACTGGGCGGCCAGCCGGACCGAGACCAGCAGTTTCCAGGCGTCGTCATAATCAAGGGAGCATGAAGCATCCGGGTAAGCTGTTTTGAGCAGTTGTATTACCTTAGCAGCAAGCATGAAACGATCCATAGTGTGCCTCCATTACTGATGATTCTCAATGGATTCAGACTTCTGCAGCTTCTGAATCTGTGTTTCGGGTGAGATCGCGGACCCACTTGTACTTCCGGTAATGGGCGAGAACCCAGGGGATTTTTCCGACCTCGTCCAGACATGTACAGCTGAAAACGATCAGGACGGGCCAGTGAAAAACAAAAGCCCCGAGAAAGGACAGGGGGACAGCAAGCCCCCACATGCAGACAGCAAGACTGTACATATCAAACGCAGTATCACCGCCTGCGGCAAAAATACCATTGATAATAATGGTATTCATGCACCGCCCGATCATGTACACTGCGGTAATGATCAGCATGCCAATCAGAAGCCTGTGCGCTTCCGGTGTGAGGTGCATAAATGCAGCAACGGGCAGGCAGGCGGCAAGCACAAGTACAGTTGAGAGGAGCCCGCAGACTACGGAAATTTTAGCCATACGGTCCCCATATTGCCTGCCCAGTTCCAGCCTGCCGCTGCCCAGTTCATTGCCAACCATAATACCACCAGCGCTGCCAAGACCGTTACACAGGCAGCACATCAGATCGCGGACAACGGCTGCTACTGAATTGGCAGCCGCTGCATCTGTGCCCATATGACCCATAACTGCGGTATAGGAGGTAAAACCGATTCCCCAGAGCAGACCGCCGCCAAGCAGGGGAAGCGCACAGGCGCGGAAATCCCTGGCAAGCGCGGGAAGCTTTCGGAAAAAACGTGTCCAATCAGGTCTGAGAAAACCTTTCTGCCGCGAAGAAATAACGCACCATACCAGCTCGATGATACGCGCGATCAGTGTGGCAGCTGCCGCACCCCGCGCCCCCATTTTGGGTGCTCCGAAAAGCCCGAAAATCAGGATTGCATTGAACAGAATATTCAGAATAACAGCACCTGAAGATATCCAGGCACTGCGGCTGGCGTGATCACTTACCTTCATGATGGTCAGATAGCATTGGGATATCCCTGTCAGCAGATAGGAAAATGCCGCGATCTGAAGGTAGCCTCTGCCGATTTCAGTCAGTACGGCATCGTCAGTAAACAATGCCATCAGCTGATCCGGTATAAACAGACAGGCTGCACAGAAGAGTACGGAAACCAGACCGGCGAGCCTGAGTCCCATATTAAACAGATCCTGAATTGTACGGATATCCCGACGGCCCCAGTACTGGGCGCCAAGAATGCCTACACCACCGGTTACAGAGGTGAGAATCATGTTCTGGACGAATTGAACCTGTGTAGCGAGGGAAACAGCAGCCATGGCATTCTGGTCAAGCTTTCCCAGCATGACAGCATCCCCGGCAGCAACCATGGCAAGCATCAGGCTCTGAAAAGCAATGGGGAGCGTAAGATGCATCAGCTTGCGGTAGAATGTACGGTCCAGGGCATGTGATGACATGTTCAGCCTCCTGCCTGATAATTTATTCATCAGAATTAACGGGAAGATGATACGCTCAAAAACGGACTGTGTCCAGAGAAGGGCAGCATCTTCAGAAGAAAAGTCCTGCAGAGTATGATTGTAAGGAAGGAACAGAGATGATATATTGGACCGGTCAGAAAGGAGGCGACGCCCATGAAAATCCGGCTTGCAGTCATAGCCCTGATTGTCGGGCTGGATCAGGCAGTAAAGGCCTGGGCGACAGCCAATCCGGCGTTTCATGTCTGGATTCCGGGAGTCCTGGCAACCCGACTGACGGAGAATACAGGGATTGCCTTCAGTCTGTTTACAGACCAGAGGTGGATCACACTGCTGCTGAGTGCGTTGGTTCTGGGTGTGCTGGTTTATGTACTGGTCCGGACACCGATGCAGAGATTACCCGGCCTGTGCGGCTGGTGTATTGTGGGCGGAGCGCTCTCCAATCTTCTGGACCGATGTCTGCGTGGTAAGGTTGTGGACATGTTTGAGTTCCTGTTCGTCCGGTTTGCGGTTTTTAACGTGGCAGATGCAGTCATAGTGCTGGGGAGTATGATCTTTCTGATTGCGATGATAACAGAGACAAGGCCAGGTGAAGGTGAGCATGGAAAAGGAAACGGTTATTGAGGCCACGGGGAGCGGGGAACGGCTGGATGTGCTTCTTGCATCGGTCAGTGAACTGACCCGTTCCAGGATCGCCGGACTGATCCGGGAAGGCAGATGCCAGGTTCAGGGACAGACTGTGCAGAAACCGGGACAGGTGATTCCTGAGGGTGTGGCAGTCAGACTGACAGTTCCGCCACCGAAGCCGATTACGCCTCAGGCACAGGATCTTCCGCTGAATATCCTGTTTGAGGATGATGTCATGGCAGTTGTAGATAAACCCTGTGGCATGGTGGTACACCCGGCTGCCGGGAATGAAGACGGGACTCTGGTGAATGCACTGCTGTTTCATCTGAACAATCTTTCTTCAATCGGTGGCAGTATCAGACCGGGCATTGTCCACAGGCTGGACAAGGAAACATCCGGTGTACTGCTGATTGCAAAGAATGACCAGGCGCAGCTCAGTCTTTCGGAACAACTGCAGAACAGGACTATGGAAAAGCATTATCTGGCATTGGTGGAAGGTGTCGTAAAAGATGAAACCGGGTATATTGAGGCGGCGATTGCACGATCTCACTCGGATTATAAGAAAATGGCGATTGATCCGCAGGGCAGGTATGCAGCAACTGAATGGCGGGTTCTGGCAAGAGGCAGACAGTGCAGTTTGCTGGATGTACATATACTGACCGGACGCACGCACCAGATACGGGTGCATATGCGTTCCATCGGGCACCCGGTTTGCGGAGACCCATTGTACGGGAGCGGAAAAGGTGTTCGGGTACCCCGGATGATGCTGCATGCATTCCGGATTGCGTTTGATCATCCGGTGACGGGAGTACGGATGCAGATTGAGGCCCCGCTGCCTGAGAATTTTATGACGGGACTGCAACGAAATGGTATCAATTGGACACAGGAATGACAAACAGCAATTGTGGAAAACTTTGCTGAGTTTTTCCACAATTTCCACAGATTTATCCACAAAAATGGAAAAAATCAGGGCGTTTTGAGCGATGAACAGCCCATATGAGCGGTTTTTACAGACTTTTCCACAGCCTGAGTCCACACCCCGGTCTTTTGTGGAAAACCGGTTTATGCCCCGTAACAATTCCGTCAATGCTGTGACTGAATTCTGAAGGTAACAGATTGCCTGCTTTCTTGCCCGTGCAGAAAGGCATATGCTATAATGACGATGAAAACAGAAACTTGGAGGAAGAGGAATGACTGTTTTTGTAACCGGCGGTGCCGGATTTATCGGAAGCAATTTTGTATACTATGAACTGGAACACTACCCGGAAGACAGAATTGTCTGTCTGGACAAACTGACATATGCAGGGAATCTGGCAAGCCTGGAGGGTGCACTGAAATCTCCGCGGTTCCGGTTTGCCAAGGTGGATATAACAGACCGCGAAAACGTTGAAAAGCTCTTTGAGGAAGAACATCCGGATATCGTTGTGAACTTCGCGGCAGAAAGCCATGTGGACCGTTCTGTGGAAGATCCGGGGATTTTCCTGAGAACCAATATTCTCGGGACCCAGACAATGATGGATGCATGCCGGAAATATCAGGTCAAGCGGTATCATCAGGTATCCACAGATGAGGTTTATGGCGATCTGCCACTGGATCGGCCGGATCTGTTCTTTACGGAAGAAACACCGATACATACGTCCAGCCCCTATTCTGCCTCCAAAGCGGGTGCAGACCTTCTGGTTCTCGCGTATGCAAGGACATTTCACCTGCCATGCTCCATTACCCGGTGTTCCAACAATTACGGCCCCTACCATTTCCCGGAAAAGCTGATCCCCTTAATGATTACCCGCGCTCTGGCTGACGAATCTCTGCCGGTGTATGGTACGGGAGAAAACGTTCGAGACTGGCTGTATGTGGAAGATCACTGTGCTGCGATTGACCTGGTTATGCGCAAAGGCCGTGAAGGCGAGATCTATAATGTTGGCGGACATAATGAACGAACCAATCTGGATGTTGTAAAAACGGTTCTGAGGGAACTCGGAAAGCCTGAAAGCCTGATCACATTTGTGAAGGACAGGCCAGGGCATGACCGCAGGTATGCCATTGATCCGACCAAGATTCATGCAGAACTTGGATGGCTTCCGGAAACCACCTTTGATGAAGGAATTCACAGGACAGTCCGATGGTACCTTGATCATGAACAGTGGTGGAAGGATATTCTGGCAGGGGATTATCAGAACTATTATGCACGCATGTATGGCGGAAGAGAGAAAGCCTGAGAGCTTCTTCTTCAGCGAACGCAGAAGGACAGGAGGTCCGGAATAACAGCATGAGAATCCTAGTAACGGGCGTAAATGGTCAGCTGGGGCATGATGTGGTCAGGCACCTGAAAGAGTTAGGTATTGAACACCGCGGAGTGGACATGGCCGATTTTGATCTTACAGATGAAACAGAGGTTATGTCCTACGTCACAGAGTATGCACCGGATGCGATTATTCACTGTGCAGCCTATACAGCTGTGGACAAGGCTGAGACCGATGTAGTCAACTGTATGCGGGTCAATGGAGCAGGAACGCTGTATCTGGTACGGGCAGCAACAGCTGTGGACGCATCACTCCTGTATGTTTCAACGGATTATGTCTTTGACGGTCAGGGGGATCAGCCCTTTGAGACGACATCCACGCTTGGCCCGCAGAATGTTTATGGCCTGAGTAAACTGCAGGGCGAATATGCAGTCAAAGGTCAGATGAAGCGGTTTTTCATTGTCAGAACATCCTGGGTCTATGGGCTGAACGGGAAAAACTTTGTGAAAACCATGCGCAGGCTGGGCAGAGAGAAGAACCGTCTGAATGTGGTATGTGATCAGATAGGCAGTCCGACTTTTTCTGATGACCTTGCTGTTCTGCTGTGTCAGATGATCCAGACCCAGCAGTATGGGATTTACCATGCCACCAATGAAGGATTCTGCTCGTGGGCAGAGTTTGCAGAAGAGATTATGTTGACCTCGCATCTGAAGTGTGAGATCAATCCTGTGCCTACGTCTGAATATCCGACGCCTGCCAGGAGACCACTGAACTCCAGAATGAGTAAGAACAGTCTGGAGAGAGCCGGGTTTGCCAGACTTCCCAGCTGGGAGGATGCATTACACCGGTACATTCAACAGTTACAGCAGGAAGGCGTGGAATAAGAAAAAGCGGCTGCATTGTGCGGCCGCTTTTTCGGGATGGGGTTGCTCAACGGAGGGGAATGCATGGAGTACAGGGATTGGATGCAGGACATGGGCTTTTCGGAACAGGAAAAACGAGCCTATGAAGAAGCAGTGGATTCAGCTTTGCAGTCACTGGTAAGCGGTGTCTCAGCGGACCCGGAGACAGACCTGGGGTATCTGCGGGAATGCAGAGAATACTATATGGAAACCAACCTGGGCAGGGATCTTGTTCCGGTTTGTGATGCACTGATGCACCTGCTGACACCGGAAGCTGAAGATGAAGCTCTCCGTGTGCCGCAGTCTGATATTAAGACTATGAGAGAGCTGTATCATGCTGCGCTTGTGGAACGCAGGAAGGAACAGTGGAAGACCGGACTCGGGAAGACAGAATTACTGGCAAAACAGGCGGTACAGATGGAAAAAACGCTGAACGCGGACCGTGAAGATCGTTATTTCGACTTTCAGGAAGTAATTCATGAGTTTCTGTTCAGGGATCGTTATGAGCCGGACTTCAATCTGCGCAGAACACCGCTTCCTTTCTTTTCGTACATAGACCTTCATGTGGGGTTCCTTCTGAAAAATGAGAGATATGATGAAGTCGGTTTCTGGATCGGGGAAGCAGAAAAACTGGACCCGGTTACATACAGGATACCGCAGAGAAGGGCAGAAATCGCTGAGGGGCGAAAGGATGCCCAGGCATTGCAATCAGCAGGAAAGGAAATATGTACCAGAGCTGTCAACAGGTCAGAAATGGCCCTGGGGCTGAAAACGCTGGCGTGTTCGGCAGGAATGCTCGGAGACAGGGTGCTAGAGACGGCATGCCTGGTGCATGCGGGACGGGTTGATCCGCTCAGGACGGCGGAAACGGACAAACTGCAGCAGCTTATCTCTTTGCCGGAGTGCGAAGGCTTGCTGAAAACTGATCGTTATGAAGCGATCCTTGCAAAGGCAGGGATTCCCCTGAGCCTGGAAGCGGACGTTGTCCGTGTATCCAGAAATATCTCCTATGCATTCGAGCGCATGGACTGTAAGGAACTGGCTGAACTGTTTGCACATTATACAGCCACAGCAACAGAGAAAGACTGAATACTAGCTCAGGCGCAGTCCGGCAGATCAAGGATCTGCCGGAATTGTCATATATAGCACAATCCGTGGCAGACAGAATATGATGCGATAGATACATACACGGAAAGGACGAAGAAGAACAGGGAGCTGGATTGCATACCAGATGAGTCTTTGATACAATCCACCGGACTGGATGAAGTACACAGAAAAAGCTTGAAAGCAGAACCGGTCGGAATAAATCACGAAAGGCATTAAAACAATGCAGAGACTGCAAGTAAAGAAAATGACAATCAGCGGAATTCTGATGGCGCTCGGCCTGGTTCTTCCGTTTCTGACAGGACAGATTCAGTCCATCGCACGGTGGATCAGTCCGATGCATATACCGGTACTGATCTGTGGCCTGACATGCGGATGCTGGTGGGGCTGTGGCGTAGGTTTTGTATTGCCGCTGCTGAGGGGAATCCTGTTTGGTATGCCGGTCGTTCCGCATACTGCACTTCCGATGGCGTTCGAACTGGCAGCCTATGGTTTGTTCAGTGGGTTGCTTTACCCGTTTTTCATAAAGGCGATGAAGCAGGATTCACATCTGATCCCTATGATTACGGCATTGGTAATTTCCATGGTTCTTGGAAGACTGGTTGGTGGAGCAGCCAAAGCGCTTTTCTTGGTTATCGGGCTCATTCATGCGAATGCTCCGTTCACCATGGAAGTTTTCCTGACCAGCTATTTTGTAAGCACTGCGCCTGGTGCGCTGATTCATATCCTGATTGTTCCGGCGGTATGTCTGGCGCTGGAGAGGGCAAAACTGTCACCGATTCTGGTGGAAGCAAGGAGGTAACGCGATGAAAACACTTTACCTTGAATGTGGAATGGGCGCTGCCGGGGATATGCTGGCAGGTGCACTTTTTGAACTGATTCCGGACCGGGAAGGGTTCCTCAGAAAGTTCCGTTCCCTTGGCCTGCCGAATGTTCAGATTGAAATGGAACCTTCTGAAAAATGTGGGATCTGTGGAACGCATGTACGGGTTCTGGCCGGGAACGAGGAAGAAGTGAGCGCTGACGAACATGTACATGATGCACATCATGAACACTCACATCATGAGCATATGCATCATGAACACACACACGATCATGACCACGGGCATGAGGAAGAAGACGCCGGACATCATACACATGGAGCAGGGCATCATCACCATGCATCGCTTAAGGACATACAGAATATTTTTGCCGGGCTTGGGATCAGTGAGGACATCCGTCAGGATGCGATGAGTGTTTATACAGAAATCGCAAGGGCAGAGAGTCATGTTCATGGAATGGATGTGGAACATATTCATTTTCATGAAGTGGGGACCATGGATGCAGTGGCTGATATCCTCATGGTCTGTATGCTCATTCATGAGCTGGCACCGGACAGGATCCTGGCGTCACCGGTACATACAGGATCCGGATATGTCAGGTGCATGCATGGCATTCTTCCTGTGCCCGCTCCGGCAACAGCGTTTCTTCTGCAGGGAATTCCGAACTATGGCAGCAGTATTGAAGGTGAATTGACCACACCGACAGGTGCAGCCCTGCTTCGGCATTTTGTAACCGGTTTCGGTGACCGGCCGGTGATGGCAGTCGAAAAGATCGGCTATGGAATGGGAAAAAAGGATTTTGTACGTGCCAACTGTGTCCGTGCTTTCTGGGGTGAAACAGCAGAGACCAGGGAAGCGGTTGTCAAGCTGGAATGCAATGTGGACGACATGACAGGAGAAGACCTGGGATATGCGCAGGAGGTACTGATGCGCAGTGGTGCCAGGGATGTGTATACCATACCGATCGGTATGAAGCGATCACGTCCGGGAATCATGCTTTCCTGCATCTGCATGCCAGAGGATGCGGACAGACTGGCAGCTTTGATGCTGAAGCATACATCCACGCTGGGCGTGAGAAAACTGGTGCTGGAGAGGTATGTTCTGTCAAGGAATGAAGAAGTACTGGAAACCCCCTGGGGAGATGTCCGGGTAAAGATCTCAGACGGGTATGGTGTACAGAGACGGAAACCGGAATATACAGATCTTGTTGCTGTAGCAGAACGGACGGGAAAATCTGTGACAGAAGTCAGAAACTGGGTACTTGAACAGAAAAACAGACTGTAATATGCAGTCGGATGATGCAGAATCATCCTGCTTGAATCCACGTCCGGACAGAGTCGCCGTGACGTGGATTTTTGAGAGAAAAAGAAAAAGCCCGATGGGACATCGGGCTTAAAGGATAACCTCAAAATTATTTCGACTTGTGCTGGACAACACCGTTGACAGTCCATGCACCACTACCGTTCACCGTGCTTCCGTCTATCGAGGAATTGGTTACAACATATCCCTGAGCGTTGAAGTAGTAGCATTCGGACAATCCGTCACCATTGTCGTCAATCCAGCGCCATGTGGATTTCGGATAAGAACCGTCTGCATTCATATACCACCAGCCGTTGGGATCTTTCTGCCATCCGGACGTGGCTCTGGCTTCCTTAACCCAGATACCGTTTGAATTGACATAGTATTTTCCATCGATCCAGGTATCAACAGCCATTTCACCATTGGCAAGTACATAGTAGTCGCCAACCCAGCGATTGGTTGCAAGATATCCCTTGGTGTCAAAATAATACCATTTGCCGTCAATCTTTTTCCACTGATTCCGTACATAAGTTCCGTTTTCCAGTTCATACCATCTGCCAGAGGGACTGTCTCTCCAGCCGCCGGCACTGGCGGGATGTGCATTAGGATCAACGGGATAAATGGTGCCACCGTAGTAACCACCACTCGGGCCGCTCATCTTAGACATTGCCTTGTTGATTTCCGCAGAGGTCAGCCCATCAATCACAGAAAAGGCATCGCCTTTAATGACCTGAACGGTCAGCGGAATCTGCTCCAGGGCGAAATTCCCGCGATAGAGCTGGTATCCCTGGTATGCACCGTTGGAGCCATATACTATGGTTGCTGTGCCTAAGTTATTGAGGCCAAGAGCGTTCGTTATATCGAGATAGTAGTTACCGTGGCCGTTTTTTGCCGGTGTCTTGAAATATTCTGTGTAGGTGGTGGTCAGTGTTGCCCCATCTATGTCTGTTTTTACGGTATACTTGGTGACATACGCGCTGACATTGTATTTCTGTACCAGTGTGTATTCGGTGCTGTTTGCGTCATACGTATCCGAAAAATGAACACTGGACGGCACAGTGATAATTGCATCTGGTGTAGCAGATGCCGCAGAAGCAACAGAAATGCCAAGCATTACAAGTGCTACTGCAAGGAACAAAGTAACCCAAGTTTTCCTTTTCATGATTTATATCCCCCTTCAGATATCGCAAGCTGTTTCTCCGCCCGATACGGAAGACATCCTGCATTGTCTGAACGAATCTGGTGCGTGAGAACTTGCTATGACATTTTATCATGACGCTATGGAATTGTCGATAAAAGCAGGAAGGAACAGATGTCAATAATTGTAAAAAATGGTTAATAATTATGAAATAACAGAAGTGCTGAACAGAGATTCTGATGAAAGTTGCAGGGAGATAGAGAGAATATGAAGACACAGAGAAGTATAGAGGACTATGCAGATATCCTGGATATGCCTGCTCATGAATCGAACAGGCATTCCAGAATGAGTAAGGAAAAAAGAGCAGCGCAGTTTCTTCCTTTCAGTGCACTGACAGGGTTCACGGAGATGATTCAGAATGCCGGAAAGCAGGCATTGCAGAAAAACACGAATCCAGAGGATGCAGATCGTGGTTCAGAAAAGAAGTGATCGTCAGGGGGTGTGCGTGTGCTCCCCGGTTTTTCCACTGCGATGCCCTCCGATCTGTTCATTTCTTTCCCTGGCTGTTGCATTCTCCTGGAGACTGATCCCTTTGAGAATGAGATTTTTCCCATACTTTGCGCGGACTGAGAGCAGAGCTTTTTGCAGCTTGTATTCCCGCGCCTGTTGTGCCTCCTGTTCCGCGAGTTCAGACTCGTGTGTAAAAAAGCTGGTCTGGTGGATCGTGTGGACGTCTTCCTTGGGCGTTGTGTGCATGAATGCAAGATAGATCCGCCGGACAGGGAGGGCCGGATTGACAATCCGGCGATACAGGGCTTCTGCTGCCTGCATGAATTGCCGTGTTGAGGAAGAGAATGTTCTGTGGCCGGACTCGTTGGTTATGGGAATGGAACCGTTTGCAGGACGGGGTACAGCACGACCATACCAGTCGTCAACCAGATCATTACTGGGCGCAGCAACATCATATCCGATGTACAGACTGATTTCATCAGCCATCATTCCCTTGGTCACCATATCAAGCGTCATCTGATCAGTCATTTCGAGGACAACGGTCAGGGCATCCTCAAAAGTATAGCTGCAGGGCAGAACCTGTCCGGCAGTCATGGACTGGTTTTCCGGCTTAAAATTCTGGATATCGGCGATAGTACAGCTTTCTTTTCCCCAGGCATGATCAATCAGCAGTTCAGCATTTACGCCGAATTCCCGGTAGAGTGTGTCTTCATGCTCACAAGAGAATCTGGCGATATCTCCCATGGTGTATAAACCAAATTTTTCAAGACGCTCAGCGGTATGCTTTCCAACTCTCCAGAAATCTGTTAGCGGCATGTGCGGCCAGAGAAGCCTGCGGTAGGCGGATTCATCGAGTTCCGCGATTCGTGTACCATCCTTGTCTGCAGCCATGTGTTTCGCTACAATGTCCATGGCAATTTTGGCCAGGTATAGATTGGTGCCGATGCCGGCTGTGGCTGTAATGCCTGAAGCGGCCAGAATATCCCGGAGAATATTGCGGACCAGATCATGAGGGGGCAACCGGTACAGACGCATATAGGAAGTGAGGTCCAGAAAAACTTCATCAATACTGTAAACATGAATATCTTCCTCGGAAACATACCGGAGATAGACATCACGGTAGAGTCTGGCGCTTTCTTCCATATATGCCTGCATCCGTGGCGGAGCGATTACCCAGGAGAGCTTCTTTCCGCTTCTGGCCTCATATTCCCTGACTTTTTCCTCGACTTCAAACAGCCTGCAGCGTCCTGGTAATCCAAGCGCCTTCATGGCCGGAGAAACGGCCAGGCAGATTGTTTTCGAGGTCCGGGATTCATCGGCTACTACAAGGTGAGCACGCAGAGGGTCCAGACCGCGATGCATGCATTCCACGGATGCATAAAAAGATTTATAATCAATGGCGGCATACACTCTTTCCATGCAATGACTCCTTTGAAGATGGTAAAGGATTGAATTCTTCACCGGAGGGCAAAGACCTGCATGGATACATCCCAGAGAGTGAATCAGGAGGTTGATTTACGATTGGAGGCAATCAGACAGAAACGTAAGCCCATGCGGCCGGAAATGGTTATGACCGTCGGGTTTTCAGTCCTGATTATTCTTGGTACGGTTTTACTGGCACTTCCGGTTTCAGGCAGGAACGGACGTTCCCTTTCGTTCTGGGACAGCCTTTTTACTGCCACTTCGGCTGTATGTGTCACAGGTTTGGTGGCTGTGGACACGGGTACGGCATTTTCCTGGTTTGGCCGGACCGTGCTTCTGGTGCTGATCCAGGCTGGTGGGTTGGGATTCATGATCTTTGCCAGTCTTGCACTGCATATGCTGGGGCAGCGCCTTTCACTGCGGACACGACTTTTGATGAGGGAATCCATGAATGCGGATACTCTGGCAGGTCTTGGTACGATGGCCAGACGGAATGCACTTATGGTCGCAGTGGTGGAAGGCACGGGGGCTCTGCTTTTTGCCATTCGCATGATTCCCAGGTATGGTACCGCGCATGGCATTGCGCATGCAGTGTTTCTTTCAGTCAGTGCCTTTTGTAATGCAGGCTTTGACTGTTTTGGATATTATCGTAGTCTGACACAGTATGCAGCCGATCCACTGATGCTGTTGACGGCAGCCATGCTGATCATCCTTGGCGGGATCGGCTTTCCGGTGATTGCAGAAGTGGTTTTCAGACCTGGCAGATGGAAAAACTGGAGTCTTCATACCAAAACTGTTCTGATGGCGTCCGGAATTCTGTTACTGGCAGGAACGTGTTTTTTCATGATTGCAGAGTGCAGAAATCCTGCCACGTTGGGCGGCAAGCCGTTTGGTGAACAGCTGCTGAATGCGTTTTTTCAGTCGGTAACCATGCGGACAGCCGGTTTTAATTCCATTGATCTTGGAAGCATGCGGGATTCGAGCAAACTGTTTTCATGCGTTCTCATGATCATAGGTGCATCTCCGGCATCTACAGGCGGAGGCGTGAAGACCACAACGATGGCTGTTTTTGTTCTCTTTGTGGTCAGTATTGTCCGTGGGCGTGAGGACGTCAACCTGAGTCACCGCAGGCTGCCGAAATCCCTGATACGCCAGGCTGTTGCAATTCTGGCGATAGCGTGGACTGTCTTTCTTGCCGGTACGTTAACGCTATCCATTATTGAAGGATCCAGGTTCAGGGTTTCAGATCTGTTGATGGAAACCGCAAGCGCGGTTGCAACTGTTGGTGTGTCATCCATTGGTTCACCGAACCTGCAGCCTGTAAGCAGAATGGTGCTGATTCCCATGATGATGGTAGGTCGGGTTGGACCGCTTACACTGATGATTGCACTCAGCGGGCGTCCGGATTTGGTGCATAACCGGATTCATTATCCGCAGGAAGACCTGTTTATCGGATGAGGAGGCAAATGTATGCGAAATGAGAAAAAACAGTTTCTGGTCATAGGCATGGGCAGATTTGGTGCAAGCGTGGCAAAGACCCTGACACAGATGGGGCATGAGGTACTGGCCATGGATCGCGATGCACGGATTGTGGACGATATTGCACCTTTTGTGACGCAGGCGGTTCAGGGAAACGCAACAGACGATGAGATCCTGATGAGTCTGGGTGTCGAAAACTATGATTCCATCGTTGTTTCCATTGCGAGCAATATGCGTGATTCCATCCTGATCTGTATGCTTCTCAAAGAAATGAAAGCACGTCATATTGTGGCCAAGGCCATGGATGATCTGCATGCCAAGGTACTCCAGAAAATCGGAGTTGACCGGGTGATTTTCCCCGAAAGGGATATGGGACAAAGAACGGCACGGGCGCTGGTCATGCCACAGATGATGGAAACCATGAATCTGTCGGATTTGCACGAGATTGTAGAGATTGAAATGCCCGCAGACTGGGAGGATCACACTTTGGGCCAGCTGGATGTCAGGAAAAAGTATGATCTCAGTGTACTTGCAATACGACGCGGGACAGATATGCTGGTCTCACCCAGAGCGGACTTCCGGTTCGCATCGGGGGATGTTCTGCTTGTACTGGGTGAAAAGGAAAAAGTACGCGCACTGGAACGGCTGTGAATTGCGGTGTAAATTCAGCCGGAATCCGGGATACTGAGTCAGAAATCAACTGAATATGTTATAAATGGTAATTGCTTGGACGGTTGACGTATGCACCAAAAATGCATATAATATCGGCAGATTCCAAAACCGCATAAAACGGCGGCAGAATAAAAAGGAGGATATTGTATGAAAAAGATTGTTGCATTGGCATTGTCTGTTGTGATGCTTCTGAGCCTGGCAATTCTGCCGGCACTGGCAGAAGGCGCAACTGGTGTTGATGTCAAGGGAACCGGTGTAGAACTTACCGTATATACGAACTCCGGCAGTTCCGGACGTGCAGACTGGCTGGTTGAGCGTGCTGCGCAGGACGGTTATAAGCTGACCATCGTTGAAGAAGGCGCTGGCGCTGTTCAGCAGAGACTGATCAACGAAGGTGCAGCAACACCGTGTGATGTTGTGTTTGGCCTGAATGCTATTATCTGGAATGATCTGATTTCACGTGGCATCCTGCAGGCTTATGATGCACCCTCATGGGCAGCGGAAGTCAGTGAAGGCCTGAACGACCCCAATGGCTACTACTATGCAATCGTCAAGCAGGCCATTCTGCTTGCTTATGACAAGAATCAGGTTTCTGAAGAAGACGCGCCTAAGGACTGGCCTGACCTGTGGGAAAACGAAAAGTTCTGGGGTAAGTATGAAAGCCAGATCAAGCTGACTGGCGGTACAACCCGTAACGTGCTGGCTGGTATCCTGACCCGTTATATGGATCCGGACGGAGAACTGGGTGTATCTGAAGAAGGCTGGGCTGCAATCGAAGCATTCTTTGCACATGGCACGCCTGTGGAAGACGGTGTAGATCTGTATGCACAGATCGTCAATCCGGATTCTCCGGTTCTGATGGGCCAGATGTGGTCTTCCGGTGCAATTCAGTATGATGAACAGTATGGCACGAGCACCGGTGTTGCAATTCCTGAAGTAGGCATCCCGTATGCTGTGGAAGGTGTTGCCATTACCAGCGTAAGCAAGAATGTTGAAGAAGCAAAGCGCTTTGTGGAATGGTTCGGTTCTGCGCAGATTCAGGGCGAATGGGCCGAGAAGTTCGGCACCATGCCGGCAAATGAAAAGGCTGCAGAAAAGGCAGATCCTGTACAGGTTGAGCTTTGCTCGATCCCTGCACAGAATATTGACTGGGCTGTTGTTGCTGCCAATATTGACGCCTGGTGCGAAAAGATCATGCTCGAGTATATGCAGTAATGCAGCTCCTGTGATCGATACAAAAGCGATAGAGTCGGGGGCAAGGTATAACCTTGCCCCCGATTTTGGAACAGGCCTTTCAGCCTGCACAACCCGGGTTCCGGATTGTGCAGGCTGAAAAGCGTTGAATTTACACTATTTGAAGTGGAGGAATGGATATGATTGACCTGAAGGGAATCGAGGTAAAATTCGGGGATTTTACAGCACTGAAGGACATTAATATTCATGTGGATGAAGGCCAGTTCTATACCTTCCTGGGTCCGTCCGGATGCGGAAAAACGACGACATTGAGGACTATTACCGGTTTCATTGAGCCAACGGCAGGGCAGGTGTTCGTCAAGGACAAGGACATTACGCATGTACCTGTGGAAAAACGGAACATTGGCATGGTGTTCCAGAACTA
>ODAI011654027.1_pt1 | contig 21406 bp, 19 predicted proteins | sample 1539321 | NCBI WGS metagenome assembly ODAI01 (sample SAMN02144231, study PRJEB22623) | gut metagenome | biome: sheep rumen | host: Ovis aries | place: New Zealand | reverse complement strand
GTTAGAACTAATTTGAGGGGCAGCGGGAACACGCCGGTCTCTCATAAAATAAGATTCAATAACAGAGGCTCCGCTCTTTTTAAAACACATCTTACATCTGACCTCTTACTTCTTACATCGTAAGTTGGTCTCTCATAAGACAAAAGGTTGACTAACGTCGAGCTAAACCTTCTTGGACGAGCGAAGCGATAAGTCGATTACAATAACAGCGGGCTTGCCTCTCTTAATTCCATTGTGGAAGTTTCAATATTTTTATTATCGTGTAAAAAGGCAATTAAGACCTTATTATGACTAAAGTTATAACTTACGGTACATACGATTTACTCCACCAGGGACATATCAATCTTTTACGAAGGGCAAGAGAACTTGGTGACTATTTAATTGTTGGTGTTACAAGTGACAGCTTTGACCGTGGAAGAGGAAAATTAAATGTCCGCAACAACGTACTCGAACGCGTTGAGGCAGTCAAGGCAACCGGCTATGCTGATGAGGTAATCATAGAGGATTACCTTGGACAGAAGATTGATGATATTCAAAAATATGATGTTGACATATTTGCCATTGGAAGTGATTGGATTGGTAAGTTTGATTATCTAAACGAATATTGTAAAGTTGTGTATCTGCCACGTACTGAAGGTATAAGTAGTACTATGCTCCGTGCTGAAAGCCAGGACTCATTCAGAATTGGCATCATTGGAAGTGGCCGTATTGCCCATCGTTTTGTGCCAGAGACCAAAGTCGTGAATGGCGCAAACGTTGTTGCGGTACTGAATCCCATTCAAGATGAAATAGAGGCTTTTGCCCAAAAATATGGTATAGAGGCATTCTCTGACTTTTATCCTTTCATAGGGAACGTGGATGTGGTTTATGTGGCTTCTCCGCATTTGACGCATTATGATTATGTTAAGCGTTCACTGTTGGCGGGGAAACATGTCCTTTGTGAGATTCCTTTTGTATTGAAAAAAGAGGAGGCTTTGGAACTGTATCACTTGGCGGAAGAAAGGAACCTTGTATTGATGGAGGCCAGCAAAACAGCCTATTGCCCTGCTTTTGGCCATATTGTGACGCTAATTAAAAGTGGCATTATTGGAGAGGTCGTGGATGTTAAGGCTTCTCTGAGTAAAATGGTTGAATCTCCAACTCGTGAATTAGATTCAGAACAGGCTGGTGGCGCAATGACTGAACATGCTCCTCTGACACTGATGGCAATCATCAAATTGTTGGGAATAGATTGGAAAGATCTTGACTTTCATACCAAGAAAGAAAACGGAGTCGACATATATACGAAGGGTGTCATCAATTACCCTCATGCCACTTCTTCCTTTACCCTTGGCATTGGAGTTAAGACAGAAGGTAACCTTGTGATTTCTGGAACAAAGGGGTATGTTTATGTTCCAGCCCCTTGGTGGCTGACCAGCTACTTTGAGGTACGCTATGAAGACCAGACTAAGAATAAGAAATACTTCTATAGCTATGATGGTGAGGGCTTACGCTACGAGATTCAAGAATTCCTCTCAATGATAGTGAACAATCGTCGTAGTTGTTATAAGCTTCGTCGTCGTGAGAGTGTGGCTATTGCAGAAATAATTGAAAAATACCGTAATAAAGAAAATGTAACAGAAATATGAACTATTGTGCAGTCCGAATACAGAAAACTTGTTCTATGTTGAGGAGCTGCCTATAGTGCAGGAAAAATGCGATTTTTATGAAATATGCAGTTGTAACTGGTGGCACTTCCGGAATGGGACTGGGAGTGTCTAAGATGTTGGTCAATGAAGGCTATTATGTCTTTACAACGTATGTAGGACCCGAATTCACCGAGAAGATTGATAATTACGAGGCTCATCTTGTTGACCAGACAAAACGTGAAGAAGTGTATGCTTTTATCAATTATGTGAAGTCAAAGACCGATCATTTGGATTGCATCGTATGCAATGCAGGTATGAGTATCCGCAAGTCCTTCACGGAGACAACTGATGCGGATTGGGACAGACAGATGGAAGTGGCGGTAAATTCCCACTATATTATGGTTCGGGAGTTCTTTCCGATAATCCCTCCTGGAAGTAGGATTCTCTTTACCGGTTCACAGATGGCGGTTCATCCTCACGCTACCGTGCTTGCTTACGGAGTAACGAAGTCTGCTGTGTGTGCATTATCTAAGAACCTTGTCAAGGAGTTTGAAGGAACGGGTACTACAGTGAATACTATCGTGCCTGGTTTTGTGGCAACTCCTTGGCAAAACGAGAAACCGGAAGAGATTAAACAGAATATATATAAGAAAACAGCTATTCATCGCTTTGCTACTGTAGATGAGATCGTTGATGCATTCAGGTTCTGCATTGATAATCCTTTTGTGAATGGCAGTATGATTGAAGTAAACGGAGGTTATTGTTATAAATAAACGGATAACATGAATAGATTAGTCCACATATTCTATAGGCTCTTTGACAATCCTACGCCATATGCCAGTCATCTGGGTGTCAAGATAGGAGCACGTAGAACCATAAGGCAGGGCGTTGTAAGGCCATCCCAATTTTCAATCATTCCAATTTGACTTGACATGTGAGGACTACTCTTTCTTTGACCGTTTTAAAGACGTAGATGCATTAATGATAACGGCGAGCTTGGGTAAGCTGTCACTGTTTAAGAATGTGCCGGAGAGATATATTATGAACTCGTTTAATGTCATAACCTTTCCAGTGTTGAGACTAGTCCATAGGTCCTACGGAAAGTTGGAGGCGAATGACGTTTTTTTATTGCGGTGTGATGGTTAGTATTGCGGGTTTTATGTCTTCGTTTTTTTTGCAGTGTACGGGGCAACCAAAGCCGCATTGAAAATATTTATTGAGAGCGTGAACGTGGAATTAAAGAAAAATGGTTCTCTAAATTGTATCCTTAATATCAGTCCAGGCTCATTGAAGGGAACTTCTTTTACGGCAGGTAAGACAGATCTAATCGTTACCGCTCCTATGGCAAATGCCATAATTGAGCATCTTGAAGCAAAGGATGATCTATTCATACCTCAGTATGATGAAGTATTCAAGAATGTATTGGCACGCTATCATGCGGACTTCAGGGCAGAGGGCGAACATTCATACGATTATAAACTTAACTCAGGTAGAGTAAAACAATAAAAATATGGCTACAACAAATATTTCTGTTACTGGTTACTATGCAACAGGTTCATCTGCTGTTATAGATTTATTGCGCGAATACAATAATGTGAAAGTAGTACCCGAAATAGGTTACCTCTATGAACATGTCGTATTCTATATTTCGGGAGGTTTATTTGACTTATGCACATTACTTCAAACTGCAAACACACCATTAGGTTCGGATATGATAATAAATCACTTTGTTCAGTCTATGAAAAGACTTAATGATAATGATTTGGTATGGTTTGGCTCATATAAGTCGTTATATGGAGATAAATTCATGAAAACCGTGAATGAATTCGTTAATAGTATTTCAACTTCTCGTAAGGGTACGACCTATGAGCATGTCAAATACTCTAGATTCTCAATTATTAAAGCGATGGCTCAATATGCGGCTCATATTATTCAAGGTAGAAAGATCTCTAAGTATGGTCGTCACTACGTGCGTGATGGATGGCCTATATATTTCTCAATGCCCCATGAAGATGAGTTGTATACTGCAGCCAAAAAGTTTACTTCATCTTACTTCCAAATGGTCAATGGTAACAACGATGGTTTATATATATATGACCATCTTATTTGGCCCCAACAAGTAGATTTTCATTCGAAGTGCTTCGATGATAATTTTAAGGTTATTATATTAGATAGAGATCCTCGTGACCTTTATCTACTCAATAAATATTATTTCTGCAAAATTCACCACACAAAGCCTCATTTGCCTGACACGCCGGAGGCATTTATAAAGCAGTGGAAAAAGACTGTCGTACCACATTTCACTAATCCTAATGCCTTGGCTATTCACTTTGAGGATTTAATATATAATTATGACAATACTGTGACCAAAATAGAAAAGTTTCTTGGTTTAAATTCAGAAGATCATATTAGTATTAAGTCTAAGTTTGTACCGGAAAAATCCATCGAGAATACGCAAGTGTTTAGAGTAAAAAAAGAATGGGAGAAAGAAGTAGAGCCCATAATAAATGAACTGAGTAATCTTTTATATCATTTTCCTTATGAGAGGACTCCCAATTGGGATTTAATGTTTGATAGCCCGAATAGTTGATAATAAGTAGAAGTATCGCTGATATATGAAGAAAATAGCTTTTGTGTTTGGGCACTTAGCCTGTAGTGATGGTATTAGCCGGAGTGCTGTAGCCATCGCAAATCTCATTGTTGCTAATCGTAATTATGATGTTACTTTAATACCACTTTTTACTATTGAAAAGGAAGCTTTAGCTACAGTAGACAAAAGTGTTCATGTAAAAAAGGTCTTTGGATTCTATTTTCATGGAATGGTTAGAATTGTAAATATCATTCCAGATAGCATTTTGTATAAGCGAATAGTTGGTAAGGATTGTTATGACTTGGAGATTGGTTTCGCTTTTGGCTTGGCGACCCAAATGATAGGGGCAAAGGGAATCAATACCCCATCAAAAAAAATATTATGGATGCATACCTATGACTATAATATGGTTTATAGGGAGCAGTATTTGAGAGTTGGTCATGTGGTAAATGTATCAAGACTTAATTCTATAAAACTCAAAGAAGAGCTTGGTGATGGGATTAAAATATCAGATTATTGTTATAACCCAATTAATGATGAAAGAATTATCCAAGAAGGGAAAGAACCTGTAAATCTTTCCCGAGGGGATGGTTTGTTATTTGTTTCTGTAGGACGTCATAGTCCAGAAAAGGGTTATTTAAGATTAATAACTATTGTACGCAAACTAATAGACGATGGTTATGTTTTTAAGCTGTGGTTGGTTGGGAATGGGCCTGAACATTCTGCGCTAGTTGAAAAAGCGAAAGAACTAAAATTGGATGATACAATAGCTTTTATAGGAGCTACTTCTAATCCTCACAAGTATACATCTAAAGGTGACGTTTTTATCTGTTCTTCTTTCCGAGAAGGATATAGTACCGCGTGTACCGAGGCTTTATTGTTAGGAGTACCAATAGTCACAACTGCGGTAGGTGGAAGTCAAGAACAGATTGAAGATGCAGAATGTGGAATTAGATGTGGTCTAGATGATGAAGATCTGTACAATGCTCTTAAATACGTATTAGAGAACCAAGACGTCATTAAGAAATGGAAAGATATTTTGTCGTCTACAAGGAAGCGATTTACGCAAGATGCCAGATCAAGAAAATTATTTGAAATAATTGATAAGAAGTTAGAGTAATATATATGTCTATGACAGTACGGCAAGGTGTAAACGTTTTGTTTTTTTTCTATTTCTAATAACCCAAATAAAATGGCAATGAAGTTTGGATTGGGGTTAATTCTACAATAGTTTTTGGATGACTTGTGCGTGAAAGAAAGAATAGAGGAATTGAAATCTTCTTTGCTGATTATAGTGAATAGATGGAGACTCAGTACACCCTCAAATTGGCATTTTTGTATAAAGGTGAGGAAGTCAGATGTTTGTATAGTAAGCTGTCAATTATGATGTCTTGTATATGAAAGGGAATATTGATACCTTTGCGCTTGTTCAAAGAAAATCAGGCATGTGAACTACCTAAAAAGAATGGTCTTGAAGTAGCTAAACTCCTGTCAACAGCAGTATAAAAGCAGGAATAAAAGTTAAATTGAAAAAACTCACATATTTCTGAAATCAAAAAGTGTTTGCAAACACAGGAACTTCAAAGAAATTGGCGGAAAAAAGAACGTTTATGGTGAAAGGTCCTTTCCTTACTTAATCTGGTGGTTTTCAAGCCTAAATGTCCAAATAGACAACCTACACATCACCACTTTTTTATAAAACTAAAAGTAATAAAAATGATTATTTTTGTAGCAATTCTATTCGTAGAAATACTAATGTATCGGAATGCACCACAAACTATGGACAATACATTTATGCTTAATTGTTTAGTTTTGGTCCTATTTCAACTATTTGTTTTCTTTATATCTAAAAAAAAGAAATGCTACAATATAAAAAAGATATACATACGTCATGCGCCAATTTTCATATTATGTTTTTTTATAGTTTTTTTTCAAAGTGATGTAGATTATATATTAGGATTTGTTGATACCACTGCTCGCCGATTGTGGATTGATACCACGGTTGTTTGTAAAGCAATGTCATTGTCCTCAATGGCGCTGTCGTCTATATTGTTAGGATATTCATTATATCAAAAATACGAAACGAAAAAAAATCGAATAATAAACTGTAAATACATTTATTTGTGTCGTGGAAAATATTTTTTATGTTTCCTTTGCTTTATAATGTTAGGTATATATCTTTTGTTTGTTCCAAAGGAATTTCTTCACGGAGGTTATGGCGGTGGAACAGACCGTGGCTGGGTGAGTGTAATTCTCGTCTTACTCCAAGCTGTGATGATATCAATGTTTGCATTGTATTGTTATGATTACAAAAATAGAAATAGCACAAATTCATACTGGAAAGATTTATCGCTACCTTTGTTCGCTTCAGCACTTTATATAATTATTATATTGGTTACAGGCAGGAGGACTGAGGCAATTCGAATTCTACTTTTGATAGTTATATCTTATAGTTATGTAATGGGTAGAAATGCATCTCGTAAATTAATAGTTGGTGGTTTACTGGCGGGAATGTTCGCTATGTCATTGGTCGGAGTACTGAGGTCTGGTAAGGTTAAATCTCTATCAGAGGGCGTTAGCACAGGAACTACAACGGAAACCCTCTCTTTTTCACCCCTTACCAATGAACTTGCCTATAGTGTAAACACATTGCATATAGCACTATCTAATTTCCCTGATGTAGTAAATTATAATTATGGTCTTACATTTTTATCACCATTTTGTGTTTTGGTTCCAGGATTGGATAGACTTTATACTTCTTTTATTCAAGAAACAGGTCTGATGACAAGGTCTGAGGATGTTATTACAACATTAGAATTCGGACCTAATCCAAGTTATGGTTTGGGTACATCTATTGTGGCAGACGTCTTTATCTCATTTGGTCCTATAGGAGTAGTTATTGTTTTTATATTATTGGGTGTCTTTATTAGATATTTAGAGGTGGGAACTTTTTGTCTAAAAAAATCACCGTATTTTCTTGTGCTTTCTTTTGGTTGTTGTTCACAATTCATGTTTGCATGTAGAGGTTCTGTAGCTATATTGTTTTTAAGTTGGTCTTATGCGACAATCTTAACTTTTTTGTTTACAAAAAGATATAAAACCGTATGTTAGTGAAGTCAAGAACATACAATTCGATAGCAAATAGTATTTGGGGCATCACTGCCAGCGCAATTACCGTAACTCTTAATTTTGCAGTCAGGGTAGTGCTTGTTCGTCAGCTTGGCGAAGAAATTAATGGAATTAATAGTCTGTTTCAGAGCATTATCAGTATGATGGCACTCATGGAGATGGGTGTTAGTTCTGCTATGATTATTCATTTGTATGAGCCCGTGAAACACAATGATCAGACGACTATTTCTGCTATAATGTCTTTTTATAGGCATGTTTATAATTATGTAGCTGGTGCTTTTGCCGTTGTCGGTATCTTAATATCAATTTTCTTGATAGACAAACTTGTTACATCTTCAATACCGATTAATACGGTGAGAATATATTTCTTATTTTTTACAGCCTGTTTTGTTTGTAATTACTTGACCTATTATAAAAGAAGTATATTATTTGCAGAACAAAAAAATAGGATTAGTACCGGTGTAACTGCTGTTTGCGAGTTATTTTTTAGGGGAATACAAATTGTTTTGTTGCTTTTGTGGCAGAATTACATAGCATTTTTAATTGTTCTGATGCTTGAGAAACTTGTCAGCAATTTGATTTGTCAGTATTATGTGAACAAAAATCATCCATATCTGAGAAAAAATCGTGCTATTATATCAAGTGAAAAGAAGAAGGCAATTTTCAAAACGGTTAAACCTCTGATGGTTTATCAAACAGCCAGTACACTTCAAGGTACCGCAACAAGTATTTTAATTAGCATTCTTTTAGGCAATGTTGCAATAGTCGGTTATTACGGAGTTTATCAATTAGTAATAAGTGTTATTACACTTCTTTTTTCACAATTAGGGGGGGCTTTTACAACAAGTTTCGGAAATATGGCAGTTGATAATAATCATGAGCATATGGAAGCGGTGTTCAAAAAAGCTGCCTTTTTATTTAATGGAATTGCATGTATATGTGGTGCTTTATTTATAGCATGTGCAGATGATATTGTTTTTTTATTTTTTGGAAGAAATTTTGTGCTTAGCTCACTAAGTGTTTTTCTATTGACATTACAAATGTTGGTACAGTTATTGATAATACCTTCTGTCAGTGTACAGAATGCTATGGGGCTGCATAGATTCGTGAGAAATGCCATTGTCGTACAGGCATTATGTGCAGTGTTATTAGGTTATATAGGAGGGGTTCTTTGTGGAATGCCAGGTATTATCATTGGTCTCACAGTGCCTACTATCATTATTTCCTTGTTCAATAATGGAATAACTATAACAAGTAAAGCTTTCTCCATGAGATTGCAGTCGTACTTAGGCTTAATAGGCTCTGATATCATACGATTAGTAATCACTATACTTGTTGTTAGTTGGATTTGTTTGATTTTGGAGATGTCACCATCTTGGCGTAGTTTGATTATAAAAGGAATATTTGCATTAGTAATCTCTATTACAATCTTTGGGATATCCTCGATAGGAAGGCATGAATTCCACCAATTTTTGGAATTGTTAAGATTAAGAAAGAAAATATCTTGAGGTAAAACTATTAAAACCATTGGTCTATATGTGTTTAGGCGAAAACAATTAAGCTATCCGACGAGCCAGTTTTACTGTGTCTTTAGTATATGAACGTGAAAGATTATGGAAAGAAAAGTTGAAGATTTAGTGTCAATCATTGTCGCATGTCATAATGGTGAAAGATATATTGACGAATGTTTTGAGTCGTTGGTAAAACAAACGTATGAAAACATTGAAATCATAGTTTGTGATGATGCATCTACAGATAATAGTGTTTCAAAATTACAAGAATGGTGTAAACGTGACCCACGTATTAAACTGTTGATTAATGAAAACAATCTTAATATTGCAGCTACTCGTAATAAATGTATTAAATCATCTGGAGGTAGGTACATTGTTATTCAGGATGTGGACGATGTTAGTAAAACCAACCGAATAGAAATTCTATTGCAGACTTTAAAGGAATCAAATATGGCATTTGTCAGTAGCTCAGTGGCAGCATTCAGTAAATCGCATAAAGAAGTTGACCATATATACTCATTTCAGAAGAAGATTCCATCTAAATGGTCTTTTTTATTTGGAGTTCCTTTTTTTCACCCCTCAACAATATTTACATGCGATTGTTTGAAAAAAGTAAAGGGATATCGCGTCGCTGAAGAGACTCGTCGAGCTGAGGACTATGATATATATATGCGACTTTATGCATCTGGTTATAAAGGGATGACTATTCCTGATGTTTTGTACTATTATCGTCTTGATGCGGGAAACTATAAACGGCGTACTTTTTCAGGTCGGAGAGGGGAAATGAAAGTGCGTCGACAGGGCTTTAAGGCTCTAGGACTTTTGCCGTGGGGCTGGCCGTTTGTGTTTAAGCCTTTATTAGCTCATGTTGTTATGCATGCAAGACTTTTAATTAAATTGTAACATGAAAAGAAAAAGAGTGTGTTTTGTAACAACTCTCGCAAAATCATACAGAGAGTTCCTGCTGAATTTGTCTTATCATCTCATAGAGTCTCATAACTATGATGTGACATTTATGTGTAGTGATGATGGGAAAATTGGTAAAGTGTGTGGTGACTACCTACATTTTATACCAATAAACATGAAGAGGGGTGTTGGACTGGATGGTCCAATGGTTATATGGAAGATGTACAAAATCTTCAGAAAAGAGAAATATGACATCGTTTTATATGGTACACCTAACGGATCTTTTTATGCTTCTATTGCTTCGAATCTGGCCGGGATAAAAAACCGACTCTATTACAACTGGGGCTTAAGATACCAGGGCTTCACGGGATGGAAAAGGTCATTGGTTAAAGCGATGATTAAAACCATCTGCTCAAACTCAAGTGTGATAGAGGTTGAAAGCTATTCAATTTTAGAGTGTGCTATAAAAGACGGTCTGTACAAACCTGAGAAGGCTTCTGTTATATGGAATGGTAGTGCCTGTGGTGTAGACCTAAAGAAATTTGATTATAGTAAAAGACGCGAATGGCGCACTCAAATAAGAGAAGAACTTGAGATCCCAGAGAGTACAATCGTTTTTGGATTTGCAGGAAGACTGAACAAAGATAAAGGAGTTAACGAATTGGTAGAAGCTTTCTCTGGGTTAAATGAATCGGACGACGCTTTGCTGTTACTTATAGGTGACTACGATGATGTAGGTACAACTATCACACCAGAGAATGTTGATAGAATTGAAAACAGCAAAACGATAAAACATATTGGATACACTTCTAATTTGGAAAAATACTATGCAGCTTTGGATGTGTTCTGCTCGCTAAGCTATAGAGAAGGCTTTGGACTTGTGGTCATAGAGGCTGCCGCTATGGGGGCACCTGCTGTTGTATCAAATGTGCCAGGACAATATGATACAATAATTGAGAATAAAACAGGCGTATTGGCTGAGGTTAAGAACGTTAATAGTACGCGGGAGGCTTTACAATTTTACATTAATCACCCTGAGAAGATAAAAGAATATGGGAAAAATGCACATGAGCATGTCGTGGCAAATTATGATAGTGTAAAACTCTTTGACAAGTTGGCAGAACATAGGGATCAGTTAATTGAACAAAGTTATAAAAGCTAAGAACTTGATAAAGAATTCATAAATTTCGATACAAACTTGATATAAAAATGAGTAAAAAGAAAAAGTTGAGTATGACATTTAAGATGCTTCGCGCATTGGGATTCAACTATTCTGAAGAAGAGTATGGGGATGTGAGTATTAATAGGGTTATGTGGCAGTTTTTCCATAACATCCGACAGAAACATCGGCAGAACATGATGGATTGGGCGATCTTAGAACCTTTTGCACCAAGGAAACTTCGTCCAAGGTTGATGCGTAAGATGGGATGTCATGTGGGTGAAGGTTGTTTTATTGGCGATCATGTGCGTATTGACCAAGGTCATGCAGATATGATTACCCTTGAAGATGGCGTAAGTGTGGCAAGTGGAACTCGTCTGCTTTGTCACCAGAGAGATTTCAAAGATTACTATGTGGGTAGTGATTATAACAAGCTTGGCTATATTGTTAGGCCCATTGTTCTTAAGAAAGGATGTTTGGTTGGGATGGAGAGTTTTGTGATGCCTGGGGTTACGGTCGGAGAAGGTGCCATTGTAGGTGCAGGCTCACTTGTGACAAAGGATATTCCCGCATGGACTATTGCAGCTGGAAGGCCTGCAAAAGTATTGAAGGAAATCCCTCATCGTAGTGAAACAGCATCTTAAAAGTGATAGATGAATACTTTTCTGGGGTTTTATGTGGGAGTTCCAAAGACGGTTTTATATGGTTCATTATTTTTATTGGTTGTAGTTTCCATCGTGATTATAAAGAATAGATTTCGATTAACAGATTATATAAGAAATATTGTTTTTCTTGTTTTGGCGGAATTATTATTCTTGATTTTATGTGCAACGGTAGTATATAGACAGTCTTTCGGTTATTATAAGATAAACGTTATTCCGTATTTTGATTATATAGAGAGAATTAAGGCAAATAAGTACTATGACGTTTGGGAAATATATTTGAACATAGCATTGTTTATTCCTATAGGATTATTACTCTATTACCTTTATAATATTTCTAGATGGAAAGAATGTCTATTGACGTGTGTATGTATTTCATTATGCATAGAGTTCCTTCAGTTGCTGCTTCAAAAAGGATTATGTGAAGTGAATGATGTTATTCATAATACCTTAGGTTGTGTAATTGGAATGATATTTTTCTTATTAATATATAAAGTGAAACAAAGAATAAAAAAACAATAATATGGAACAACGTAAGATGATTTACCTTTGCCTGGCTCATATGTCGGATGAAGGACTTGAACAAAAGTATGTAAAGGAAGCTTTTGATACCAACTGGGTAGTACCTCTTGGTCCAAATGTAAATGGTTTTGAGGAAGACCTGCGTCAGTTCGTAATTCATGATGTAGAAGACGCAGTAATCACTGATCTAGAAAACAAGAAAGTTGTAGCTTTAAGTTCTGGTACGTCTGCTGTTCACTTGGCTCTTTTAGCTTGTGGCGTAGGCCCAGGTGACGAGGTTTTAGTGCAGAGCTTTACATTCTGCGCTTCTTCGCATCCTATTACATATTTAGGTGCAACTCCAGTGTTCATTGACAGTGAGAAGGACTCATGGAATATGGATCCTGAATTATTGGAAGAGGCCATTAAAGATCGTATTGCCAAGACAGGTAAAAAACCAAAGGCAATTGAGCCTGTTGCATTGTATGGTATGCCATATAATATTGAAAGAATTCTTGAAATAGCTAACAAATATGATATTCCGGTGATTGAGGATGCGGCAGAGGGCTTTGGCTCAAGATTCAAAGGCCAGGTTCTTGGTACTTTCGGTAAATATGGCGTGTTGAGTTTTAATGGTAATAAGATGATTACAACTAGTGGTGGAGGTGCCTTGATTTGTGAGGATGCTGAAAGCAGTAACACGATTATGTGGTATGCTACTCAGGCTCGTGATTCATATCCCTATTATCAGCATACAGCAATTGGTTATAATTACCGTATGAGTAATATTTGTGCAGGTATCGGTCGTGGACAAATGACTGTGGTGAATGACCACATTGCACACCACAAACATGTTCAGCAGCTATATAAAGAGTTGTTGAAAGATGTAGACGGTGTTGCTTTGCACGAAGCCCCATCAGAGGATTACGATGCTAATTTCTGGCTCTGTACTATTACTTTGGATCCTGATTTGAAGATTAAGGGTCAGGAAAATGCCTATAAGGAAGTAGTAAAGACAGCAGTTGGCGGTGCAGCAGGTGTAATTCACATGGTAGATAACCCCACAACAGACTGTCAGCCTAATGACAATGTAGAAGCATTGCGTGTGTTTATGCTTGAGAAAAAGGTTGAGGCACGTCCGGTATGGAAGCCCATGCACAAGCAGCCTGTTTATAAGAAGGCGCCAGCATACGTGAATGGCGTGTCTGAGGCTTTGTTTAAAGTAGGCATGTGCCTGCCTGCAGGGCCATATGTTACAGACGAAGACGTAAAGTATATTGTTGATACAATTAAAGAAAGTATAGTTCGTTAATTGATTAGGTAATAAAATGCTGTATAAGAGTTAAATTTGACTACTGATGAATCCATTTAAAAAGTTATTATCTTGGTATTTCAAGAAGGAATCATTACCGTATTGGTGCTTATTCCTTCTTGATAGCTTCCTGGTCTTTCTGTCACTGTTATTCACCTATTGGGTATTTAACAGGACGCTTAACATGTTTGAATACCGCTTTTTTGTCCTTTACACTGCATTATTTTACACTGCATTTAGTTGGATAGGTGCAAGAGCATTTTCAACATACCTTGGTGTTGTGCGTTATTCATCATTTGTAGATCTATTACAAGTGGCATATGCGAATACGGTTTCTTTAGTCATTATTATTGCTGTATCTTATCTTTTAGAAAAATACAATGTTGATGAGTTGACAGCTTTCTCACAATATGAGATAGTTATTGCATTTTTCATTGCAACACTGCTTATGTGGGGAGTGAGGATTGTCGTGAAAACTTTGCACGATATATCCAAACCGACCGAAAATGCAATACGCATTCTTATTTATGGCGCAATGACCAGTGGGGTAGGACTGGCAAAGAATATACGAAACCAGAAGTTCGCAAAATTCCAACTCTGTGGTTTTGTTTCTCATAATCAGCGTGCCAGCCATATGACACTTCTTGGGGAGAAAGTCTATAATATAGATGATGATATTGCTTCCGTTATAGAAAAAGAACATATCCAGGCTATCCTTGTCTCTCCTACACGATTGAAAAAATTCCGAGATAACCAGGAGTTTCAGGATATGCTAATAAAGGCTGGTGTAAAGATATACCTTGCACAGCCGGCAAAGGAAGCTAATTTAAAGGATGGAGAATTGTCTGATGATGACTTCGCAGGAATGCAACTGAAAGAGGTGCAGGTAGAAGACCTGCTGCCTCGCCAAGAAATAAAGGTTGATATGGATTCTGTTGGTGCCATGCTAGCAGGAAAACGCGTCCTTATTACGGGGTCGGCCGGTAGTATCGGCTCTGAGATGGTACGTCAAATTGCAGTCTATAAGCCTGCTAAGATGATCCTCGTTGACCAGGCGGAAACACCTCAGCACGACATCCTGCTGATGATGAAGAATAATTTCCCAGATATTGATGCAGAGACAATCGTAACAAGTATTAATAGAATGACACGTATGGAGGCTATTTTTAGTGCCTATAAACCCGACTACGTGTTTCATGCCGCTGCATATAAGCATGTGCCGATGATGGAACCAAACCCTAGTGAGGCTGTGATGAATAATATTTATGGCACGAAGATTATTGCAGATATGTCTGTTAAATATGGCGTTAAGAAGTTCGTGATGGTATCTACAGATAAGGCGGTTAATCCGACGAATGTGATGGGATGTTCTAAGCGTATTTGTGAGATTTATGTGCAGAGTTTGAACAATGCTCAATCAGCGTGCCAATTTGTGACAACTCGTTTTGGTAATGTACTTGGTTCAAATGGTTCTGTAATACCTCTATTTCGTGAGCAGATAAAGAATGGTGGTCCTGTAACTGTCACAGATGAGCGGATCGTCCGTTTCTTCATGCTGATACCAGAAGCTTGCAAACTAGTCTTAGAAGCAGGAACCAAAGGCAATGGTGGAGAGATATTTGTCTTTGATATGGGCAAGCCAGTGAAGATTATCGACCTTGCAAAACGTATGATTGCTCTTTCTGGTGCAAAGAACGTGGAGATAAAAATAACCGGTTTGCGTGAAGGCGAGAAACTCTATGAGGAGGAGTTGAATGAATTGGAGGGGACGAAACCTTCGTTCCATGAGAAGAGTCGTATTGCTGAGGTTCGTCAATATGATTATGATAAGGTCTGCAAAGATATTGATGAGTTGATAGAAATATCTAAGCGATATGATAATATGGCAACAGTTGCAAAAATGAAAGAGATAGTCCCTGAGTATAAGAGCAACAATTCTATCTATGAGCAATTAGACATGTAATTGTGATGAATAAGGATTCATTGTTCTTCATGTTGCTTAGGGATGCTTTATGGCAGAAGAACGACCCCTTACCTTCCGAACTGTCGGAAGGTGAAATAGCACCATTGCTCTCTCTTGCGGAAAAACAAGCCGTATTTGGATTGATTTCTGACTCATTAATTCGACACAATGTGAAACTGCCACAAATGCGTGTGTTCGAATTAGTAGGTTTGCAGGAATGTATTAAGCAAAATAGTAAGCAAATAAATAAAGGAGCAAGGGACCTTCATCTGCTTTTTGACAGGAATCATCTAAAATATGTCATCGTAAAGGGGCAGGTCGTGGCATCCTATTATCCCAATCCATTGCTCAGACAATCGGGTGATGTTGACTATTATTGTGACTCTCAGTATTTTGACAATTCACTTAAGGCTGTAAGAGATTCATGGGGCGTAAATACTGAAACAGAAGATTCAGAGTACCATGCTCATTTTGACTATAAGGGCGTTACCTTTGAAGGGCATTTTGCTTTAGCGTTGTTTTTTAACAAACGGAAGGATAGCTATTGGCAGCAAATACTGGACAATGATACAGGAACAGTGGTCAATATTGATGGTGTTGATGTTAGAACACTCTCGCCAACTCTGCATGTTTTATTTATTTATCTGCACTTATTTCATCACTTAGTTGGGCTTGGTGTTGGTTTCCGTCAGTTATGTGACTGGGCAGTAATGTTACACTATGTCAATAGTCTGATTAATCAAGAGAAATTGCAAATGCACCTGAAAGTGCTTGGTATGGTTAATTTCTATCGGGCATGTGGCAGCATCTTGGTTGATTATCTCGGATTACCAGAGAAAGAGTTTGGTTATAGTATTTCCAGTAAGGATCGGAAATACGGTAGGATAATTCTAGATATTGTGTTTTATCGAGGTAATTTCGGTCAATATAACAAGCGCAATGGTTTTAGTGGTTGGAAACATAAGGTAGAGGCATCGTTTATTAAGATTTCCCATTTCCTAAAGTTTGTACCCTTGGTACCAGACTATTGTTTTCGTTGGATCTGGCATGAGTTTAAAACAAAGGTAATTTGATATATGTATCAATTAGTAAAGAGAATATTTGATTTTATATGTGCGTTTTTAGCACTTGTGGTATTATCTCCCATATTCCTTTTGACTGCAATAGGAATATTAATCAGTGATTGGGGACCGTTATTCTATAAGGCAAATCGCATAGGAAAAGGAAACAAGCCATTCAAGATGTATAAGTTCAGGTCCATGAAAGTGTTGAAGGCTCCAAGGAAAGGATCTGAAGCCAGTTTAAGACCTGATGAAGACAGAATATTCCCATTTGGGCATTTTATCCGTAAAGCTAAGATTGATGAGTTACCGCAGTTGATTAACATACTGAATGGAACTATGTCAATTGTTGGTCCTCGCCCTGTGGCTGAGGATCAGTTTAATATGTTCCGCTACGGCAAGTGGAATGAGGCAGCTAAAGTGCCAGTGGGATTAAGTGGTCCAGCTGCTCTGTATGATTACATTTATGGTGATCAGATTACTGACGAGAAGGAGTATATGGAAAAGGTTTATCCCACTCGTAGGGAGTTGGAATATGTTTATGTGAAGAAAGCAAGCATCTTCTATGATTTGAAGATGATAATATATACTGTAATATGCATTTTGTATGCCTTGGTTGGTAAAGAATGTACGTGGATATTGAATGAGTTAAAGAACAATGCTAATAAATCGATAAATCAATAAAAAATGAATATACTTGTGACTGGGTCTGCCGGAATGATAGGCAGTTATGTAGTAAAAGGTCTGATTGAGAAAGGGCATACGGTCATTGGCCTTGATCGTGTTATGCCAAAAGAAGAATTGGAAGGTTTTACCCCTGTTGTTCTGGATTTGGCATCGAAGGAGGCCTTGATGAAACTGTTCGAGGAGAACAAAATAGACCGTGTTATTCACCTTGCAGCCTTGGCTCACACCGCAGGCATGAAGAATTTGACATGGGACACATATTATAAGATAAATGTGGAGTGTGCAGAAAATGTGTTTGAAGCTTGTGCTAAAAACAACGTTCCTGTATTGTTCATCAGTACTGTTGATGCTATCGGTATGGTAAAGGGGTTAATCAAACCTGATACTGAACTTAATCCTATTTCTAATTACGGTAAAAGTAAAGCCTTGGCAGAGGGGCGCTTGAAGGATATATGTAAGGTGTGGAATATCTATCGCTTCTCACCTGTATATACACCAGATGTAAAGCGTGATATTGAGAAGCGTTACTATCTGAAATATCCTAACTGGGCCTATAAGATTGGCAAGGGCGGCCAATTTGAGGTGCTGAATGTTACTGGTGCTGTTGCCGCCATGGTGGAATGGGTTGATAAGAAAGTTGATAATACTATCCATGTGATTAAAGACCCAGAATTACTTGACATCAATGACTTGATTAAGGCAGAAAAAGCTGAAGGCAGAGCCAAACACGTTCTTTGGTTCCCAAAGTGGATGGTACAATGCGGTTATTATGTCATTAAACTCGTCTTTGGAAAGAGTAATAAAACGTATTTAGTTTTCAAGGCATTGTGGCCATTTAGAACAAGTGAAGTATGAAGATAACTCAAGCAATTTTAGATTCGCTAACAGAACAAGCCAAAGTTTCTCCACGTTTGAGGATGAATATGGACTTGCGGAATAGTGAGACTGATCAATCGCAGCGAATGCTAAACGCGATTGAGCCCGGCTCGGTGGTTCCAATACACAGACATAAGAATAGCTCTGAAACTGTAGTATGTTTAAGAGGAAGGGTCGTTGAGGAGTTCTATGATGATTTTGAACGTACTTGTTCGGAAGCAATTGAACTTAGTCCAAATGGACCAAATGTCGCAGTTAATATTCCAATTGGTCAATGGCATACATTGCGTTCTTTGGAGAGTGGTTCTATAATCCTTGAGTGTAAAGATGGTGCCTACTTTCCATTAGGAGAAGAGGACATTTTGAAATAATTGTCTTATGGTGGCAGAATTAAGCACTTTTTCTCTTAACGATTTGGTGGATTTGGATGCACTTATGCATGAGTTATCTGCTACCAGCCATTGTGATGAAACTCTTCTTAGTAACGCAATTAATGATCCTAATGTCCATGTGCTTGTAATTAGGGATTGCGGTCACATTGTGGCTACCGGCACGCTTTGCATCAAACACACGCTGGAGTTTACCATTGCTGATATAGAATCTGTAGTTGTCAGCTCTAAATGCCGTGGCTGTGGATACGGAAAGGATTTGATGACGGCTATGGTTGAGGCGGCAAGGAAGATGAATGTTCATCATATACAGTTGACTTCCAATCCCGCACGTGTGGCGGCAAACCGGCTGTATCAGGATGTGGGGTTTGAGCGGTATGAGACGAATTGTTATAAATTGCTTTTGAAGGGTTAATAAACATCGAAAGACTCGAAAATCTCTAATGTCACACAGATAGCACAGAGACCACAGGTATTTCTTTTTCGAACACGGATTACACGAATTGACACGGATTATTAACAAAAACATTGAAACCCCCTTCTGACGTTTGTGACTCCTATAGAGCCTTTGTGCTAAGTGTTATGGCTCTGCCTTTAAGAACAAGCTCTTACGTCAATTCCAAACCTCTTACCACATAACTATCGTTATTACAAACCTCAGAAGGAAAAACCTGCAAAAACGGATGAAAAAACGAGTTGTACGGATATTAGATGCCTTGTGGCAGTTCTGTAGCTTTGTGTTTGTGCCGCAGAGGAGACCCGCTGATGGTTAATGGATACAATCACTATATGATAACAAACATCACGATTAAAAACATAAAAGGTTTTGGTGATCCTGCAAAGAGTTTCAATTTGGAGTTGAAAACAAATAGGGTCAACATTATCTATGCGCCTAATGGTACAGGCAAGTCATCAATTGCTGCGGCATTCAAGTCGTTGAATGGAGGGGCTTTAGCACCTTCGAAAGATGATATGTTCCATAAGGATGAGGCATTGATGCCAGAGCTTTCTATTGTGATGGATGGAGTGACATACGCTGCTGATAGAACGTCTAATGCCATAAGTCCAGTTTTGGAGTCGTATGTTATCAATAGTGGCACTGTCGTTAGCACAACTCAACAGAACATAGGCGGGCGTTATACAAAAGTGAACGGCTATCTGGACATAGAGAATATTACAGTCATAGATAAGATTCCTTCTGTAGTAACACCTCGCTACCGCGTGACAGAAATACGCCCAACGTTTGGCGTAAACGGTAAGGTGTTGGCAAACAGAGGCGATTTGTTTGGTAACAAAGAGCTGTGGAAAGCTTGTGAGGCGGCAGCCTACAGTCTAGACTTGTTTCCAAACGCTGCTTTCAGACAACAGATGCTTGATGAAGTGAAAGCAGAAATCAATGCTGTCGAAGGCACTGCGGATTATATAATAGGCAATGCAGAGGATGCTTGGTTCGCTGTTCTTGAAACAAATGCAACATATTTAGACATTATGGGGCATTTCAATGCTTTCACAGCAGGCATGAGCAAAATAGAGTGTTTTGACTTTTTCTATCAGTTGCTATACTTTTGGTCTAAGAACAAGCAAGAAATCAGGAAGGCTAACAAAAGAACAGAATATGAAGAGCAAAGAGCTCAGTTTGATGCGAACCTTGCTTTGTTAGATACGACCTGGAGAAACATCCAAAGTGCAGAGGTTAACGGAAAACTGGTTGTGCAGTTTCCACATGCAGACGAGATTTCCAATGGTCAACGCGATATTCTGACTTTTGTGGTTGAACTGTTGAAGTTCAAGTCGATGATTAAAGCAGGAAAGAAGTACCTCTTAATCATTGACGAGGTGTTTGACTATCTGGATGATGCCAATACAATTACAGCCCAATACTTCCTTTCCCATTTTCTGGACTTGAACAGAGGTAATATGTATCTATGTCTGTTGACACACTTGAATCCCTTCTCGTTTAAGAACTATATCTTTAATGATAGGAAGGTGAACTTTGTATATTTGCAACAGACACAGCCTGTAGCGACGGAAGAGATGAAGGCATTTATTGCTTTTAGAGAAGGTTTGGATAAGACGGATGCCGGTCAATGTGACTTGTATGACAAGCTGTCTCACGACCTGTTCCATTATAATCCTGTTGTTGTTGACTATAGTACACAGATTGCGACTTACAAGGCGAACGCTAATCTGAGGGATAGATGGGGTAAGACTGGGGTGCTGCATCAGGTGCTGATAGACGAAGTGAACAAGTATCTGTCAGGAAATCATAATTACGATCCATACGCAGTGGCAATGGCATTGAGGATTCGGGTTGAGAAAATCATATACGAACAGCTGGGTACACAGGCAGAAAAGGATGAATATGTAGACCAGAAGATGACAAAATATAAGTTTGCTTATGCGGAAGACCATGGGGTGATGGTACCGGATGTTCTGAATGTAGTGAACGCTATTCATAACGAAGCTGATCACTTGAAATATGATGCAATTAGTCATCAATACTTAGAGAAGGCAATGGTATACAAGCTCCAAAACAATGTTATTCAAGGAATGATGAAGCAGATATTCGGATGGAATGACGTTGCGTTGAATACTGCTGTAATTGATTAGTTTTTTTGTGGGAAGAAATAAAGACGGGCGACCGAAAGGGAGCCGGTATGCGTGCGGAACGAAAGGCTCTTTTGCGGGCTTGACCGCAAATGTGCCTGGAGCGGGGATTCATCGGCAAAACAAATAAAGAATATAATACAATCAAGAATATGAAATACTTAATCGTAGTGGCGCACCCGGATGATGAGGTGCTGGGTGCAGGAGCATCGATATGGAAATGGGCACACAATGGTGACCAGGTGGATGTGTGTATCATGTGCACGGAGGCCAAGGCGCGTGCGTTTCGTCCGGATGACAAGGAGCTGGATGATGATACGCATGCGGCATTGAAATATATCGGGGTGAACAAGGAGTACGAAGGGACTTTCCCGAACATAGAGATGAACACGGTGCCGCATCTGCAACTGGTGCAGTTAGATCGG
>ODAI013991212.1_pt1 | contig 21412 bp, 18 predicted proteins | sample 1539321 | NCBI WGS metagenome assembly ODAI01 (sample SAMN02144231, study PRJEB22623) | gut metagenome | biome: sheep rumen | host: Ovis aries | place: New Zealand | reverse complement strand
TCCGTCTCGACGGAATCGCTCCCGCTCCCAGAGGAGTACCTCAGATCGAGGTTACTTTCGGTATCGATGCAAACGGTATCGTTAACGTATCCGCTAAGGATCTCGGAACCGGCAAGGAGCAGCACATTACCATCACTGCAGGATCCAACATGTCCGATGCAGATATCGAGAAGGCTATCAAGGAAGCTCAGGAATTCGAAGCTCAGGACAAGAAGAGAAAGGAAGCTGTTGAGACCATCAACGAGGCAGACTCCTTCGTATTCCAGACCGAGAAGGCTCTTAACGATGTAGGCGACAAGATCGCAGACAGCGAGAAGACTCAGGTACAGGCAGACCTTGAAGCAGTAAAGACCATACTCGAGAGAGTAAAGGGCAATGAGGCTTCCATCAGCGACAGCGATCTTGATGAGCTGAAGAGCGCTAAGGAAAAACTTACACAGTCCGCACAGGGCGTATTCACCAAGATGTATGAGAACATCCAGCAGCAGCAGGCAGGCGCAGCAGGAGCAGGTCCCGACATGAGCGGATTTGCAGGCGGAGCAGCAGATGCAGGTGCTGACAGCACATCGGACAATGCAGGCGGAGACGATGTTATTGACGGAGATTTCCGTGAAGTATAAACTTTAATACCTGAGTAAAAATATGCTACGATGATATGCGATCGACGAGATCGCATATTGTCGTAAAAAGTAAGGCGGATAAAAATGGCAGATAAGAGAGATTACTACGAGGTCCTCGGCGTAGACAAAAACGCTGACGAGGCGACACTGAAAAAAGCATACAGGGAGCTTGCAAAGAAGTATCATCCCGATGTAAACCCCGGAGACAAAGAGGCTGAAGCTAAGTTCAAGGAAGCTTCGGAGGCGTATGCCGTACTCAGTGATGCCGACAAGAGAGCGAAGTATGACCAGTTCGGACATGCCGCATTTGAGAATGGCGGATCCGGCGGATTTGATTTCAGCGGAATGGACTTCGGAGATATCTTCGGAAGTTTCGGATTCGGAGATATATTCGGCGACCTTTTCGGAGGAGGCGGCGGAAGATATCGTTCATCCAACGCAGGCCCTATGAAGGGGGCGAATATCAGGACCAGTGTCCGTCTTACATTTGAAGAAGCAGTATTCGGATGCGAGAAAGAAATAGAAGTAAACGTCAAGGAAGACTGTAAGTCCTGTAAGGGAACCGGAGCAAAGGCCGGCACCAAGCCTGAAGAGTGTAAGACCTGTGGAGGCAAGGGACAGGTAGTAAGGACCAGACAGTCCGTGCTCGGCATGATGAGGAGTGTGGAAGCATGTCCCGATTGTCACGGCACCGGAAAGATAATCAGAGAGAAATGCCCCGACTGCCGCGGAACCGGATACATACCTATCAAGAAGCGCTATTCCGTAACCGTACCTGCAGGTATCGATAACGGACAGGCCATCAATATGTCGGGACTCGGCGAGCCCGGAACGATGGGAGGACCGAGAGGAGACCTGAGAGTAGAGGCTATAGTAGGCAGACATCCCATATTCCAGAGAGACGGTTTCAACATCTACTCTACCGTACCGATCTCATATGCGATCGCTGCTCTCGGAGGATCTGTAGTAGTTGACACTGTTGACGGAAAAGTCATCTACGATGTAAAGCCCGGCACTCAGTCCGATACACAGATCAGACTCAAAGGCAAGGGTGTTCCTTCCTGGAGAAATAAGGACACGAGAGGAGATCATTACATCACCCTCGAGATCCAGACTCCCGATAAACTTTCAAATGAGGCAAAGGAGCTCTTGAGGAAATTTGACGAACTCACCGGAGACAGCCTCCATGCCGCAGAAAGAGTGGAAAGAAACGGCGGCGGAAGCTCGCAGACTCCCAAGAAGAAAAAGAAACTCTTCTAAATAAGAGATAAAGCGATTGCGAATTGCACAAAAGAATATGTAAAATGGCAAAGGGCTTTGAACAATTTGACGATTAAATTGTCCAAAACCCTTGCTTTTTTCGTCAATATGATATAATATACTTCTGTTAATTGCTTAACATATAAGCAATAAGAGGGAGGAAGGCTATGAAGGGTTTTTTTCGTAACACTTGGAAGCACAGAGCACATATCATAATGGCGCTTCCGGCATTTCTGGTACTGTTCTTCATTATGTACGTACCTATGGGTGGTCTCGTTCTTGCATTCAAGAAGTTTGACTATCAGCTTGGTATTTTCAAGAGTCCCTGGGTAGGTATGAAGAACTTTGAGTTTCTTACCGCATCGACAGGACAGTTCGTAAGTTTCACCCGCAACACGATACTGTACTACCTGCTCTTTACGATCGTAGGAACATTCCTTAATGTCACGCTCGCAATCGCGATCGATCAGCTTATTTTCAAAAAGCTTGCAAAGACGCTGCAGACCATAATGATCGTACCCGTATTCATTTCATATGCGGCTGTACAGTTCATTGTTTATGCATTCATCGATACCAGAAACGGTATCATCAACAATACTTTCGGAACCAGCACGAGATTCTACATGACGGCAGGTCTCTGGCCGATCATCCTTCTTATCGTTAAGATCTGGAAAGACACCGGATACGGTTCGGTTCTTTACATGTCCGTTCTTGCCGGAATAGATGCAGAGCTTTACGAAGCAGCAGAGATCGACGGAGCTAACAAGTGGCAGTGCATCTGGCACATCACGCTCCCCAGCCTTATCCCCATGATAACGGTCATGCTCCTTCTCTCAGTTGGTAATGTAATGCGTTCCGATACAGGTCTTTTCTATCAGGTAACAAGACACAGCGGAGGACTTCTCGATACGACCGAAGTTATCGACTCCTACGTGCTCGGAGCCATCCTCGGAAATCCCAACTTCGGATACACCGCAGCTACGACTCTCTTCCAGTCAGTTGTCGGCTTGCTTCTGATGTTGTTCGCTAACTTCTCGGTTCGTAAGATCGAGCCCGAGAACGCACTGTTCTAAGAGGAGGGATCAAAATGAGCAAAAATAAAAAGAATCTTGATATGGCCCCTTCCAGAAGAGAGAAAAAGGGAATCGGTCAGTATATACTCGCAGCAATCCTCATTCTGTTCACGCTATTTTGCTTTATGCCCCTTGAACTCGTTGTAGTCTCGGCATTCGCAGATGAGAAAGATATTGCTCAGCACGGATTTAAGTTCTTCTATTCACACTGGTCAATGTACGGTATGAGTTCTGTCCTCAAATACGGACATCAGCTTCTCGTTTCCTACGGCGTTACCATTTTCGTAACCGTAGCGGGAACACTCCTTGGACTCCTTGTCATGAGTATGTATGCTTACTCTATCAGCCGTCCTGACTTTTACTTTTCGAAGTTCCTTGCGGTATTCCTTCTGATCCCCATGCTCTTCAACGGTGGACAGCTTTCCGGATATATCATATTTACGAGATACTATCACTTGAAGGACAACCTTCTCCTTCTTATCTTACCGCTCTGTGTTACGACCATGAACGTTATCATCCTTCGTACATACATTGCGAACAGTATCCCCAAGGAGCTTATGGAGGCAGCTAAGATCGACGGAGCAGGAGAGTGGAGAACATTCTTCCAGATCACTCTTCCCCTTCTTAAGCCCTCAATGGCAGCAGTTGGATTCATGATGGCTACCGCTTACTGGAACGATTGGCAGAACGCACTGCTCTACATCGACTCCGATAACAGAAAGCCCCTTCAGCTCCTGCTCGTAAACATCCAGAAGAGTATCGAGTTCCTTCTTAATAACCAGAACGTTCCGCCTACAGTAAGAGCGGCAATGGGAGGAACTATTCCTCAGCAGACGGCCACGATGGCAACCGTTCTTATTGTTGTAGGACCCATCGTTATCGTATATCCCTTCTTCCAGAAGTACTTCATCAAGGGACTTACGGTCGGATCCGTAAAGGGTTGATGGCAAGAATCGATTGTTTAGCAATTATTTAACAATTTTGCTTGCAAAAAGCCCCTACAGGTAATAAAATATTCAATGTTGATATTCAAGGTTCGCAATAACGCGGATCAGGAATATACACCGGGCATAAAGCCCAAACGGTTCGGCATAAGCCGGACTGAAAAAAAAGGGAGGAAAGAAGAAATGAAGAATTTCAAGAAGTTCATGGCAGTAGCTCTTGCTACCGTTATGACGACCGGTCTTCTTGCTGGTTGCGGAAACAGCAACGACGGCGGACAGACCACCACCACTGGCGGTGACACCACCACCACTACCACCACCCCCACCGATGGTGGAAATGCAGGTTCCGGAGTAGTAACCATCAACATGATGAGAAACTGCTTCAACGTACAGCCTGATGAGGCCAGAACCAAAGAGGTTCAGGACGCAATCAACGCTTACATCGCTGACAAGATCAATGTACAGATCAACCTTCAGGACATCAGCTCCAACGAGTACGGCGAGAAGTGCAACCTTGCACTTGCTAACGGCGAGGTCGATCTTTTCTGGACCGCAGCTTGGATGAGCACCGTTGGAACCAAGGATCTCTATGCTGGAAACGCTGTTAAGGATATCACTGATCTCCTTCCCGGCACCACTCTTTACAGCTCTGAGGACGAGCTTACTTGGGAAGCTACCAAGTACGGCGGAAAGAACTACTTCATCCCCGTTTACAAGGATAACGTAGAGGGATACAACGTAATGTTCCGTAAGGATCTCGTTGACAAGTACAACCTCGACATCAGCTCTGTTAAGTCCATCAAGGATGTAACTCCCCTTCTTGAGACTCTTAGCGCTGAGGGACTTCCTTACACCTACCTCACCCAGAAGACCGCTCTCTTCTATCGTTGGTACATCGATAGCTTCGACTTCTTCACCGGCGACGCAACCTCCAACTGGGTTGCTGTAGACAGAAAGACCGACGAAGTTGTTGACACTGTTACCACCCCTGAGTACCTTGAGTTCTGCAAGCTCATGGCTGATTGGGCAGAGAAAGGATATCTCTCTGACGACGACGCTACCAAGAACACTAACGACACCACTACTCAGACCCAGGATTGGGCAGTTTCTTATTGGACTGACGTTCCTAACAACGCTGAGGCAAATGGACGTTATGGCCAGGATGTCGTAATGGCTAAGGTTACCAAGAATTACCTTCACACCGATTCTGCTCTTGGTTCTTGCTACGCAATCGCTGCAAACGCTAGCGACGAGGCTACCAAGGCTGCAATCGACTTCATGGGTCTCCTTTACACCGATACTAAGCTTGCTAATATGTATACCTATGGTATCGAGGGCAAGGATTGGAACATGAATGCTGACGGATACGTAGAGAAGGTTGCTGACGCTTCTTACAACCACTCCATGTGGGAGTCTGCTAACGCTACCGTTGTTACCGCAGAGTCCACTTCTCCTTACACCGCTCAGATGTACCTTGACTTCAACGGATCAGCTGTAATCTCTTGCGCAAACGGATTCCAGTTCGACAAGACTCCTGTTGAAGGAAAGTACACTGCTTGCCAGGCTATCTTCGAGAAGTACGGCTTCATGCTTGAGAACGGCGGATTCGCTTCCAAGGACGTTGAGTCCAAGATCGCTGACTACCAGGCAGAGCTTGACGGAGCTGGATATCAGGACGTTCTTGCTGAGTTCCAGAGCCAGTACGACACCTGGAAGGCTAGCAAGTAATCCACTCGGATAACTTAAAGCTTAAAGCAAATTAAGAAGCTCCCGCGGAGAAATCCGCGGGAGTTTTTTCTTTGAAAAATCATTGAAAGAATGCGGTAAAAAAGGTACAATAAACATTGGTATTTCTATCATATTCCAAGCGTGAAGATGCGATTTCCGATCGCATTATGCGCGAAAACCGTGGGAGGTAAAAAATGAAATTCGGACGCTTTGATGACCAAAACCGTGAGTATGTTATCGATACTCCGCGTACCCCGCTGCCCTGGATCAACTACCTCGGCTGCAACGAGTTCTTTTCACTGATATCCAACACCTGTGGCGGATATACTTTCTACAAGGATGCTAAGCTCCTTCGTCTTACCCGTTATCGTTACAATGATACTTCCATTGATACCAACGGAAAGTACTTCTATATAAAGGATGGAGACACCGTATGGAATCCCGGATGGCGTCCGACCAAGACTGAGCTCGATGCATACGAGTGCAGACACGGTATCGGATACAGCAAGTTCATGGGATCTAAGAACGGCCTTCGCGCAAATATACTCGCATTCGTTCCTCTTAAGGACAACTGTGAGATCACCAGACTTACTCTTACCAATGAGAGCAATGCTGAGAAGAAGTTCTCCGTATTCTCATATGTTGAGTGGTGTCTCTGGAATGCAGATGATGATATGAAGAACTTCCAGCGTAACTATTCTACCGGTGAAGTAGAAGTTGACGGAAGCACCATCTATCACAAGACTGAGTACCGCGAGAGAAGAAATCACTATGCTATCTATTCCGTAAACGCACCCATCACTGCTTTTGAGACCAGCAAGGATGAGTTTATGGGTTCGTACTATGATGACCCTTCAGCTCCCAAGGCTGTACTTGCCGGCAAGCTTAACAACTTCATCGCAAGCGGATGGCAGCCTATCGCAGCGCATCAGCTTGATGTTACTCTTAAGCCCGGTGAGAGCAAGAACTTCATCTTCGTACTTGCTTACATCGAGAATCCTGAAGAAGAGAAATTTGAGAAGCCCGGAGTAGTAAACAAGAAGCCTGCAAAAGCTCTTCTTGCAAAGTATGATACCGACGAGAAGGTGGATGCAGCATACGATGAGCTCTGCAAGTATTGGGACGGACTTCTTTCCAAGTATATCGTTGAGAGTGGCAATGACAAGGTTAACCGTATGGTCAACATCTGGAACCAGTATCAGTGCATGGTAACCTTCAACATGTCACGTTCCGCATCTTACTATGAGTCCGGTATCGGACGCGGAATGGGATTCCGTGATTCGTGCCAGGATCTTCTCGGATTTGTACATCTTATTCCCGACAGGGCACGTCAGAGGATTATTGATATCGCATCCACTCAGTTCCAGGATGGAAGCGCATACCATCAGTATCAGCCTCTTACCAAGAAGGGTAATGCAGATATCGGAAGCGGATTCGGTGACGATCCCCTTTGGCTTGTTGCATGTACCAATGCATACATCCGCGAGACCGGAGATACATCCATTCTCGATGAGATGGTTCCTTTCGATAATGATGAGTCTGTTGCACAGCCTCTCATGGAGCACCTTAAGAGATCGTTTGAATTTACCAATACTCACCGCGGACCTCATAAGCTTCCTCTTATCGGACGCGCTGACTGGAACGATTGCCTCAACTTGAACTGCCACTCCACTCAGCCCGGAGAGTCTTTCCAGACCTTCGGACCTTCCGAGGGACCTGTTGCTGAGTCCGTATTCATCGGTGGTATGTTTGTTAAGTACGGAAGAGAGTATGCGGATCTTTGCGAGCTTAAGGGAGACACTGCAGAGGCTAAGCGTGCACGCGATGCAGCCGATGAGATGGAGAAGATCCTTCTCTCCGATGCAGGATGGGATGGAGAATGGTTCATAAGAGCTTATGATTCTTACGGCGGCAAGGTAGGAAGCAAAGAGTGCGAAGAGGGCCAGATCTATATCGAGCCTCAGGGATTCTGCGTACTTGCAGGTGTAGGTAAAGAGACCGGCGAAGCACAGAAGGCTCTTGATTCCGTCAAGGCAAAGCTTGATACCGACTACGGTATAATGATCCTTCAGCCTGCATATACCAAGTATCACGAAGAACTCGGTGAGGTTTCCTCATATCCGCCCGGGTACAAGGAGAATGCCGGAATCTTCTGCCACAACAATCCTTGGGTATCTATCGCAGAGACTGTTATCGGACGCGGAGACAGAGCGTTTGAGATCTATCGCAAGACCTGCCCCGCATACACCGAGGAGATCAGTGAGATCCATCGTACCGAGCCTTATATATACTGCCAGATGGTAGCAGGACGCGATGCTAAGTTCCACGGCGAAGGAAAGAACAGCTGGCTCACCGGTACCGCAGCATGGACCTTCATCAATATCTCTCAGTACATACTCGGAGTATATCCTACTCTTAAGGGACTCTCCGTTGATCCTTGCGTACCTTCCGACTTCGGTGATTTCAAGGTAACCCGTCAGTACAGAGGAGTAACTTATCACATAAGCGTTAAGCAGAATGGTGTACAGAAGGGTGTTAAGGAGCTTATCGTAGACGGAACTAAGGTAGAAGGAACCGTTATCCCTTACGATGCATCTAAGAAGGATGTAAATGTAGAAGTAGTAATGGGATAAGATATAAGTAATCCAAAATATTAAAGCAGGAGTCGGGTGACCGGCTCCTGTTTTTTGTGCGAATGCGTGAGTGGATCTCAGACAAAATAAAAACGCTCATTCCCAAACGGGAATCAGCGTTACCGGGGGGAGGTAGCACAGGGGCTCCGGCGTATACCCCCGCAGCCGGGGCGCCCTGTGCAATGCAAAATAAAGCATTTTTATTTTTTGTGATCATAAGGATGTATCGTTATGATGTCACCCTTATCATCGAAATGAAGCTCCGTATACTTAACACACCTTCTGTGATTGATGCCTCCTGAATACTCTGCATCGTGATAGAAGAGATACCACTTATCCTTGAAGTTGATGATCGAGTGGTGAGTAGTCCATCCGATAACAGGCTCCATGATGCGTCCTCTGTAGGTAAAAGGCCCCATCGGATTATCGCCAACGGCATACACAAGGTAATGGGTGGTTCCGGTTGAGTAGGAGAAGTAATATTTATCTCCGATCTTATTCATCCATGGACCTTCAAAATATCTTCTCTCTTCGTCGCCGGCCTTTATGGGATCTCCGTTCTCGTCGAGTATCCGGAGATGTATAGGCTCGGTGGCGAAGGTCTTCATGTCTTCATTCATCACTGCACACATAGGTCCTACTGCAGGCTCGTCCTTTGCAGGCTCCTTGCCATTGGGATCGAAAGTGCCGGTGCGGTATTTCTCGAGCTGTCCGCCCCAGAGTCCTCCGTAATATACATATACCTTTCCGTCGTCATCAAGGAGTACGGCGGGATCGATGCTGTAACTGCCGGGGATGTAATCGGGCTCGGGATTGAAAGGACCTTCGGGTTTGGTGGAGGACGCTATGCCGAGTCTGAAGTTTCCCTCTTTATCTCTTGCAGGGAAGAACAGATAGTATCTGCCGTTCTTACATACACAATCGGGAGCCCACATCTGATCGGATACCCAGGGAACATCATCCTTGGACAGAGCCATTCCGTGATCTATGCAGTCAGCTCCGATATCATCCATGGAGAGGATATGATAATCTCTCATCTGGTATTCATCGCCGTTGTCGTTGTCCTCGCCGTCATGAGCGATATCATGTGAGGGATAGATATATATCTTTCCGTCAAATACATGTGCAGAAGGATCTGCGGTAAAGATATGTGTTACGAGGGGTTCTCTTTCTTTTGTCATGCTCAAACCTTTCTTTTATAGATTCCGTCGATGCGTCAGCCCTTGACTGCACCGGCGGTAAGACCTTCAACGATCTGGTTAGCAAAGCAGCAGTATACAATTATCGTCGGGATGACAGCTATCATAATAGCTGCAAACATCTGACAGTAGTTTGTGTTGTAAGGGCCTACGAATTTGGTGAGCGATACGGGAAGAGTCTTCTTGGTCTCCTTTGATATGAATACCATCGCGAGGAGGAGCTCATTCCAGTTGGCTACGAAGGACATAAGACCGGTTACCATGAATCCTGTCTTGGCAAGAGGAAGAGCAACGGTTCCGAACATACCGAATACGGAACATCCGTCGATACATGCAGATTCGAAAAGTTCATTCGGGATACCGTCAAAGAATCCAACCATTATGTAGATCGTTATCGGTAACGAGAATGTTACATAAGGTATTATGATACCGATGAGCGAATTGGAAAGCTTGATCGATGAGAATTGGATGAAGAGCGGTATGAGGACACAATGTACCGGGATCATCATTCCGATCATGAAATATGTAAGTACGGCTTTGGATAATTTGAATCTGAGTCTGGATATTGCAAATGCCGCCATAGCTCCGAAGAGCATGGATATAAGAAGTGTGACTGAGCAAACGATGAACGAATTGAGAGTAGCTCTTCCGAGGTTGCCCATTGTCCATGCGAAGGTGTAGTTCTCAAACATGGGTCTGGCCGGGAGCGCCCAGGGTGAGATCATAAGGACTTTATCATCCTTGAGCGATGTGATGACGACCCAGAGAAGGGGAAGTATGTATATTACCGCGAGTACAGTGAGGAAGACATATATGATCGCGGTTATTACTTTTGTACGAGTGCTTGCGATGTGGTTGCTATCGGATTTCATTTCTGCCTCCTTACCTTACATATCGTAGCTTTCGGTTTTAACGAATTTATTGATCAGGAATGTAACGAGCAGGCACATTGAAAGGAGGACTACTCCTATTGAAGAGCCGTAGCCAAGCTTGTTGAACTTGAATGCCTGATCGTACAGATGAGTAGCAAGAACGTGCGCGCGGTTTCCGAGGAATCCTTCGGGGATCATGTTGTAAACGAGATCGAAGAATTTCAGCGAACCGATCGCGTTGAGAGACATGGCCGTTGCAACCATGGGTTTGATAAGAGGAAGTGTGATCTTAAAGAATGCATCCGTCTTGGTGCATCCATCGATCGCTGCAGCTTCATATATATCACTGCTGATGCCGGAGATCTGTGCCATGTAGAGCATCATTGACTGACCAACATACTGCCACAGAGCTACGAATGAGATAACGATGATGGGAAGTATGATAAATCCGTTGGTATCGTAGAGCCAACCGGGACCTTCGGTACAATCTTTCAATATTCCGAAGGAAGCGAGCATCTGGTTGATACCAAGCGTCGGAGTGAATACGAACATCCAGAGAAGTCCGAGTGCTGCGGACGAGAGTACGCAGGGAAGGTAGTAGATATTCTTGAAGAGGTTCCTTCCCTTTTTAATATTGGTGAGGAGTGCCGCAAGTACAAGTCCCATGATGAGCTGAGTCACGCAGGAGAAGATCATAAAGAAGATCGAGTTCTTCAGAGCGGTCCACATAGTTGTGTCCTTGGTGAAGAGCTTTACATAGTTTTCTATGCCGTTAAATCTTATCGGATAATTCGTTTTGTAATCACAGAACGAATAAAAAACGGATTTGCAAATAGGCACAAAGAGCACCAGCGAAAAGAGAATGAATGCCGGAGCGAGAAAAACAATTATAGCCAATTTGTTTCGCAGCAATTTGTCCATGATGTTCTCCTTTGCGGATAAAACGATAGTTACAATCGGGCTTGCGATGAGATGTTTATTGCGAGATCTGACCCTTACATAAAAGAATGTATCGCGGAGGTACTTTCTCTTGTGTAAGGGCCGGCACCCGAAGGTGCCGAACCCTTTAAGGATTTGGATTTACTTCCAAACGTTGTCCTCGTAGTATTGCTGGATGGGCTTAAGAGCTTCCTCAGGAGCGGTACCCTTGAAGATCTCTACAAAGCAGTTATCGAAGGTTGATCCTGCCTCGGTGTCTGCAAGAGACTCATTGTAGAATCCGAAGGTTGCGTTAGCACTCTTGAATACATCCATAACATACTTAAGCTCAGGGGGAGCTACCTTCTCGTCATACTGTACGTTCGTTACGGGGATCTTTCCGCCGACTTCTGCAGTGTACTTACTTGCTGTGTCGTCTACGAAGTACTTCATGAGCTGGATAGCAGCCTCGGGATGCTTGGTGGTGGAGCTCATAGCGAGCGAGTCGGACTTAGCGATGACTCTGTTGGGATCTGCAGAAGAACCGCTTACAGCGGGGAATGCAAATACGCCAACCTTATCAGCAAAGCCTTCAGCACAAGATCCGTTGATCTGGCCGATTGCCCAAGAACCCTGGATAAGGATTGCAGCCTGTCCGTTGTAGAATGCGGCGGTAGCGATATCGTTGTCATCACCTGCGGCGGTGGGCTGGAAGTACTGTGAAAGCTCCTGGATCTGCTTGCCGGCGTTGATAACCTTAGCATCCATCCAGTCGGTGTTGTGATTCTTGATATCGTCAAGGTTGAGTCCGTTTCTGTCGCAGAGATATCCGGCTACCATCGAGAGGCACCATGCGGTTCCTGCAGAGATGGTGATGGGGGTGTATCCCTTAGCCTTAAGCTTCTCACAAGCGGTAAGGAGCTCGTCATAGGTCTTGGGAACCTCAGCGCCTGCATCTGCGAACATCTCGGTGTTGTAGAATACACAAGCTGCTGCGATGTTAAGAGGAATAGCATAGATTCCGTCATCGTAGGTGCCGCCTGCGAATACAGCATCGGAGGTGAAGCTCTTCTTCCATGCGCCGCCGTCAGCATCGAGATACTGATCGAGCTTAGCTGCTACACCGGGCTTAACATAATCGTCAAGATTAGGTCCGGGAGAAACGATAAATACATCGGGAGTTTCCTTAGCTGCTACGAGAGCATTAAGCTTGGTGTAATACTCCTCGAGGTTGGTGGAAACTACGGTGCAGTGATACTTGCCTTCAAAGTCCTTGTTGAATCTGTCGATGGAGTCCTTATATCCCTTGGAGATAAGGTCCTCTGTCGCATTGAGGTCGTCCCATACCATAAAGGTGATCTCCTCAACTCCGCTCGACTTGCCGCCGCATCCGGAGAGCATGGAGATTGCCATTACAGCTGAGAGAACTGTTGCCAATAATCTCTTTTTCATCATTACCCCTCCCTTGAAAAAGGTATAAGTTGATTGTTACGCTATCAAAATATCACAGGGTTATATATCAGTTCTTCCAAATTGTTGTTTGCTGATTATCAATTATTGCTCTTTCTTATGTGCATATTGTCTGTTCGGCACACTAAAATGGCGTAGTTTTTGTGCAACTTTACACTAGTATACCAGTAAACACCACTAAATACCGATATTCATTGTAAAATAGCCAAATAGACAGACAATTCGGATAGCAATTTTGTAATACTTCTATTTGCAATAATTGCAATTCTTGTTGTATAATTATCAAAAGTTGCCATTAAGCATCGATTTGGAGGCGGATTTTTATGATAGAAACACTCAATGGTATATTTGAGACTGTCAATTATATGCAGGGAACATCCCTCAAGCTATATGATAACGACAAGCACGAGGATTATCCTGCACACTGGCATACCGCGCTTGAGGTGATCATGCCTATAGAGAATATCTATACCTATGAGACTCCCGACGGAAACGGCGTACTCAGAGAGGGAGATATCATATTTATCTGTCCCGGCTGCGTGCATACGCTTTTTGCACCTCCTGAGGGGCGCAGGATCATATTCCAGCCCGATGTTGTATCGCTCAGGTTTATGCCCGAGATAGATGCGCTCCTTACGGTCATGGCGCCGTTCATCGTTATCACGCCTGAGGAGCATCCCAATATATATCAGCAGATACACGACCTTCTGATCAATATAAGGGATGAGTATGTGAAGGGTGGATCATTCTGCGAGGTGCGCGTATATGCAAGCTTCCTCGAGATACTCGCGCTTATAGGAAAGGGTTATACGCGTGCCAAGAGCTCTGAGATGGTGGAAGGCAGAGGACGCCAGGAGGAGTATATTGAGAAATTCATCTATATCTGTAAGTACATCGGAGAGCATTGCATCGAGGAGCTTACGCTCGATGACATAGCGGACATGAGCGGGTTCAGTAAGTTTTACTTTTCCAGGCTCTTTAAGCAGTTTACGAATGTATCGTTTTACAAGTATGTCAATCAGCAGAGGATATCGCTTGCGGAGACCTTGCTGACGGAGCCTGACAAGAGCATTACCGATGTTGCTCTCGGATGCGGATTCTCGTCGCTGTCATCTTTCATAAGGATGTTCAAGATCATCAAGGGATGTACGCCGACGGAATTCCGCAATATGTACACCGGCACCTACGGCCCGCTCGAAGCATCAAAAGGGAGAAAGTAATGATCACAGATTCGTTTGACAATAACTCGCCGGCTATCATCAATCCGGTAAAAAAAGAAAATGCGATAAAGGTAGATGCATGTATAATCACCTTCTCATATGAGATAGAAAAGAATGTCGCTGAGAATTATGCGTCCGGAGAGATCGCATCGCTCTGGTGCGCAACGGGACGCACGCCTGTGTATCTGATAGAGAGAGGCGGCAAGAGATTTGCTTTTTACAAGACATATGTGGGCGCACCCATCACGGTCGGACTTATCGAGGATACGATCGCAGATCTCGACTGTACGAAATATATACTCTTCGGCGGCGCGGGATGCCTGAATAAAGAGATAACGCACGGCAGAGTAATGGTGCCGACCGATGCATACAGAGATGAAGGTACATCTTATCACTATGCACCCGCGGCTGATTATGTGCGGGTTAAGAATTCGGATACAGTCGCAGAGTTCATGAAGGAGAATGGAATTCCGTATGTGCTCGGCAAAACCTGGACGACGGATTCCTTCTATCGTGAGACGAGAAACAATTTTGAGAAGCACAAAGCTGACGGATGCATATCCGTGGAGATGGAGTGCGCAGGTGTACAGGCAATGTGCGATTTCAGAGGACTTGAGCTCTACGCTTTCTTTACGAGCGGAGATCTGCTCGATGCGCCGGAATGGGATGAGCGAAAGAAAGACAGCCTCGACGGTGGCCAGCACGATGTCGGACATTTCGATATCGCTCTTGCTCTTGCAGAATATATAACGAAATAAATAATCTTTGCTAAAGTTTTTTTCTATCCCTGCCGATATACCAAATGGATAACTGTTTTTGTGTGAAAGGAGACACCCATGAACGGTCTTATCGGTATAGGGAATAACGAGAATTCTCTTGTGTTCAATGTATCCGGAACATCAGCAAAAAATGAGGATCGCAGTTCGCGTGAGGGCGGGAGCGTTTATGCCGGCGATATGAAGATCCTCAGTGATATAGACGCACGCCGTAAACAGGGGCAGAAGCAGGCGATGAAGATTGTCTCCGATGCTTTTGATAAAGAGGCGTCCATCGACAATAAGGTCGAGAAGATGCGCAAACGCATATCCGAACTTAACGATACGATAGACAGTTACAAGAAAGAGATAGATCATTACAATTCTGAACTTGAGAAGATCAAAAAGAATTATGATCTTGATGATGAGAAGGAATTGAAAAAGGATCTCGCTGTATATTCCAAATGGGAAGCATCCAAGGAAGATGACAGGATAGAACTTACCGAGTCCGAAAAGAAACGTCTTGAAGAGATGGATAAACAGGGCGTGGGTGCGTATTATGATATGAACCTGCGTCTCAGACAGACCAAGAAGGATATGAGTCAGGCAAAGCAGGAACGCAATGCCAACGTATCCGGTATCGATGCGCTAAGAGTAGAGAGATTAAAAACTCATACCATGGCTGATGCTTTTGATGCAAGGGATGAAAAACTTGATGATCTCGGACGTGAACTGATGGGCATGGCTGTGGCCGGCGCGAAGGACAAGATAGATGAGGATCTCGAGGAACAGGTAAAAGCTGCAAAAGAGAAAGCCAAAGAAAAAGAAGAAGAGGAAGAAAAGGAAGCGGAGCAGGAGATCAAAGAAGAGAAGCTTCGTGAACTTACAGAGAATATCAAGGATAATTCGGAAGAGATCAAAGAAGAAAACAGGCGCATTCGCAGGATGACGGAAGATATACTCGATGGAGAGGCACATATGGAGCAACTTGAAATGATCGCTGCGCCTGATGCTGCCGGAGATGCTGCTGACATGGCTATCACTGAGATCGGCATCAAGGTAACGGCAGCCGGCAAAGAATCGTCATCCGGCTCGGTCGCATCCGAAGATGTGCAGAGAGAACTGCATGCAATCATGGATAAGATGAAACTGCTCGCTGAGGATTTCAAGGGCGCTGCAGTTGATTCGATCATTTGATATATCTATTTCTCGTCACATACCTGGAAGATGTAGAACTTCAGATAGTATGATTCATCTGCGGCCCAGAGTATCGGATGGTCGCAGCTTTGTGTGCGGAATTCAACCTGGCGCAGACGCTTGTGAACAGCTTTTGCAGCCTGCGCGATCACTTCGGTAAAGAGGTCCTGTGTCATAAAGCGAGAACATGAGCAGGTTGCCAGATATCCGCCGTCATTGACCAGTCTGAGTCCCTTCATGTTTATCTCTCGATATCCCTTGATAGCATTTTTGGTCGCTTCGCGCGATTTGGTAAATGCCGGAGGATCGAGGATAACAACATCGTATCTCTCTCCCTTATCATAGAGCACCGGAAGCTCGTCGAGCACATTTGCAGCCCTAAAGCTTACAGTATCCGAGAGACCGTTGATGCGCGCATTTTCCGTGGCTTGCGAAACAGCAAATTCCGAGATGTCGAGTCCGGTGACGGATGAAGCGCCTGCAATTCCTGCATTGAGTGCAAATGTACCCATGTGAGTGAAGCAGTCCAGCACCTTCTTGCCTTTGCATAGTCTCTGGATCGCAAGGCGATTGTATTTCTGATCCAGGAAGAATCCTGTCTTCTGACCGTTTACGACATCTACGGTATATTTGATCCCGTTTTCAACTATCTCGACATTTGTGTCAAATTCATTTCCGATGAAGCCCTTGTACGGTTCGAGTCCTTCTTTTTTGCGGACCGGAGCATCGGACCTTTCATATATTCCGCGGATGGGATATCCGTCTTTTTCGAGAATGTCTTTCAGCGCATCAAGGATGATGAGTTTCAGATTCTCCATTCCGAGAGCGAGACACTCGACGACCAGTACATCGGAATACTTATCAACCGTAAGACCGGGGAGCCAGTCGGCTTCTCCGAATATGATGCGGCAGCAGTTAAGATCTGCAGAGGGCATGACGGTTTTTCTGTATTCCCAGGCTGCTTTTACACGCTCACGTAAGAATTCGGGAGTTATCTCACGGTCCGGTTTTCTGGTGAGCATCCTTACCCTTATCTTTGAATTCTGATTAATGAATCCTGAACCCATGGAGTATCCGTCGAAATCATGCACTCTGACGATATCACCGTTTTTAAACCTGCCGGTGACAGAGTCTATCTCATTGTCGTATATCCAGGCACCGCCCGATTTGATCGTGCGCCCCTCGCCTTTTTTCAGTGTGACTATTGTATTTGTCGTAAGATCTGACATAGTTTAGCTCCTTTGAAAAAGACCACCCGAGACAGTCTCGGATGGCCTGGTGCGGAGACGGTGGGATTCGAACCCACGTGCCGGTCGCCCGACAAAACGATTTCGAATCGTTCTCGTTACAACCACTTCGATACGTCTCCATGCTTGCTTTTTTTGCCCGTAAAAAAAGGGTCGGTCGCAACTTCCACATTATATCCGAATAGCTCTTCCTTTTCAAGCCTTTGCTTGCTTTTCACACGGAAATCTTTATAATTATATATGGTATGCGCTCGTTCGGGCGCCGCGATTTTAAGGGTTTTTGGCTAGATGCATACAGCCTGAAAGGGGGAGTCTATGAAGAGGATAGGAATGCTTACCAGCGGCGGAGACTGCCAGGCATTAAATGCAGCTATGAGGGGCGTTGTTAAGACTCTTGCTAACAGCGGACAGGACGTGGAGATCTATGGGTTCCTCGAGGGCTACAGAGGTCTTATATACGGCAATTTCCAGATGCTTACGGGCAAGGACTTCTCGGGTATACTTACCAAGGGCGGAACGATCCTCGGATCATCCAGGACTCCTTTTAAGACGATCCGGGATCCCGATGAGAACGGTCTTGATAAAGTCGATGCGATGAAGCAGAACTATTACAAGCTCAGACTTGACTGCCTCGTCGTACTCGGAGGAAACGGATCACACAAGACAGCAAACCTTCTTCGCGAGGAAGGACTCAATGTCGTAACACTTCCCAAGACAATAGACAATGATCTCTGGGGAACCGATATGACTTTCGGGTTCCAGAGTGCTGTAGATATAGCTACGTATGCGATAGATTGCATTCACACGACTGCCGCTTCACACGGCAGAGTATTCATAGTTGAGGTCATGGGTCATAAAGTAGGATGGCTTACGCTGAACGCCGGAATGGCCGGAGGCGCTGACATCATCCTTATCCCTGAGATCCCCTACGATATAAACAAAGTCATCAAGAAGATAGAAGAACGTGAAAAGAACGGAAGCAAGTTTACGATCCTTGCTGTTGCAGAGGGAGCCATGTCCAAGGAAGTGGCCAAGATGAGCAAGAAGGATCGCAAGAAATATATGGAGAACTACAAGTATCCTTCCGTATCGTACGAAGTGGCTGCACAGATCCAGGAGAAGACCGGACGCGAGGTAAGGGTTACGGTTCCCGGACATACACAGAGAGGCGGAAGTCCCTGCCCTTATGACAGAGTATTTGCAAGCCGCCTCGGCGCTGAGGCAGGAGAACTCATTTTAAAGGGTGAGTACGGATTTATGGTCGGATACAAGAACAGGGAGATCGTAAAGGTTCCACTCGATGAAGTTGCGGGCAAGCTTAAATATCTTGATCCCGAAGCTACGATCATCAAGGAAGCGAAACTTTTGGGAATATCCTTCGGAGACTGACACTGATGTCATATGTTGCACTCTACAGAAAATTCAGACCGACTGATTTTTCGGATGTAAAAGGTCAGGATCATATCGTTACGACTCTTAAGAATCAGCTTAAGACGCAGCGCATAGGTCATGCATACCTGTTTACCGGAACAAGAGGCACCGGCAAGACGACCATGGCAAAGATATTTGCCAAGGCTGTTAACTGTACAAACCCTACTGAGAACGGTCCTTGCGGCGAGTGCGAGATGTGCCGTGCGATCGCTGACGGATCCAATCTCAATGTAGTTGAGATCGATGCCGCTTCAAACACCAGTGTCGATGACGTCAGAAATATAATCGAAGAAGTAAGCTATCGTCCCACTATGGGAAGATATAAGGTCTATATCATCGACGAGGTTCATATGATCTCGCCGAATGCATTCAACGCTCTGCTCAAGACTCTCGAAGAGCCTCCCGAGTACGTCATCTTTATCCTCGCGACAACGGATGTTCACAAGATACTTCCAACCATTCTCTCCAGATGTCAGAGATATGATTTCAGAAGGATATCCGTAGATACGATCGCAGACCGTATGAAGGAGCTCATGGTCAAAGAGGAAGTGGAGATCGATGACAAGGCGCTCCGCTACATTGCGAGAAAGGCAGACGGATCGCTCAGAGATGCGCTGAGTCTTCTGGATCAGTGCATAGCATTTAATATCGGACACAAGCTCACATACGATCGCACTCTTGAAGTTTTGGGAGCTGTTGATTCGGAGATGTTCAGTGATCTCTACAGAGCTGTCGTCGCCAGGGATGTAACTCAGTGCGTGAAGCTCCTGGACGATGTTGTCGCACAGGGAAGAGAACTTGTGCAGTTCACATCTGACTTCACATGGTATCTCAGAAACATTATGATGCTGCAGGCTTCTCCCGATTTCGCGGATACGATCGATGTATCGGAAGAAAACATGATCAGGCTGAAAGAGGATGCGGCTCTGGCCGAGTCCGACAGAGTGATCAGGTATATCAGGATCTTTTCGGAACTGGTACCTCAGGTGAGAAATGCTTCACAGAAGAGGATCCCCATCGATATAGCACTTGTTAAACTCTGCAAGCCGATGATGGAGAAGAGAGATGACACTATCATAGACAGGATATCCGCACTCGAAGAAAAACTGGAAAACGGTGTGGTTGTTAGTTCGACCGTAGCGGCAGTTCCCGGGGGGGCAAAGCCGGCGGCAAAAGAAGAAGCACCCAGGGTACAGATGCCCAAAGCGCTTCGGGAGGATGTGCAGTATATAGTTGATAACTGGGATAGATTAAAGGGTGCAACGGAAGCACTATCTACGATGCTCGCAACTGCAATCCCGTCAGTGGACAAGGACGGCAATCTTGAGATAGTTTATACATTTGGCGATATAAGCTACGGACGAATCACGGCACCGGGAAGAAAGGAAGCACTTGCAGAAGTGCTATCGTCCAATGTTGGCAAGGAAGTGACTTTCAATATCCGGGAAGCATCGTCTAAGAACGAAAAGATATTTGATATCAGACAGATAAACGGATTCCCTATCGAAGAAGATGACGAGTAGGGCAATCCGGTAAGTATATTTACGAAAGGAAATCAAAATGGCAAAACACGGTGGATACGGCGGGGGAATGCCCGGCAATATGGCGAACCTCATGAAACAGGCACAGCGTATGCAACGCCAGATGGAAGAGGGACAGAAAGAACTCGAGACTAAGGAGTTTACCGGCACCGCCGGCGGCGGAGCCGTAGAGGCAAAGGTAAACGGAAGCAAGAAGCTTATCAGCCTTACTCTCAAGGAGGAGATAGTCGATCCCGAGGATATAGAGACTCTTCAGGATGCAATACTCGCAGCTGTGGGAGAGGCAATGAAGCAGGCAGATGAAGCTAGTGAAGCTCTCATGGGCAGGATGACCGGAGGACTTCCCTTCTGATGGAGCTTTACAGCGGATACATCAATAAGCTCGTCGATGAACTTGCCGGACTGCCCGGCATAGGCGGGAAGTCGGCACAGAGACTTGCTTTTCATATCATCAATCTCCCCGAGGAAAGAGTGGCGAGACTTGCATCTGCAATGACAGCGGCGAAAGCCAATGTCAGGTACTGCAAGTGCTGCTACACACTCACGGATAATGAGCTTTGTCCGATCTGTTCGGATGATACGCGAGATAAAAAGACGATCATGGTCGTCGAAAACGTCCGCGATCTTGCGGCATATGAAAAGACCGGAAAGTACAGGGGAGTATATCATGTGCTTCACGGTGCGATATCTCCGATGATAGGAATAGGCCCATCGGACATCAAGATCAAAGAACTGGTGGAGAGATGCGGAGCTGATGTTGATGAGGTGATACTCGCTACTAATTCGAGCATCGAGGGAGAGACCACCGCAATGTACATAAGCAAACTTATAAAGCCTCTTGGTGTCAAAGTCACCAGGATCGCAAGCGGAGTACCGGTCGGCGGTGATCTTGAGTATATAGATGAAGTTACACTTTCGAGAGCACTTGACGGAAGAACCGAAATATAATCTTTTAAACGGAGGGTATTAAAATGGGAGTTACTTCTGCAAAGTTCGGAAATTCAAATGACGGAAGAGAGATAACGCTTTACACTATCACAAACAATAAAGGCATGACCGCAAAGGTATCCAGCCTTGGTGCGATACTTGTTGAGCTTTGGGTTCCCGATAAAAACGGAAATGCGCAGGACATAGTTCTTGGATTTGATAAGGGAGAGGATTACTACGGAAATCCCAGTTTCTTCGGAGCGACGGTAGGCCCCAGCGCCAACCGTATCGGAGGAGCTTCGTACGAGATAGACGGAGTTTGCTATGAGCTCGATGCAAATGACGGAGAGAATAATCTTCACAGTCATATGGAACTC
>ODAI014815513.1_pt1 | contig 21419 bp, 17 predicted proteins | sample 1539321 | NCBI WGS metagenome assembly ODAI01 (sample SAMN02144231, study PRJEB22623) | gut metagenome | biome: sheep rumen | host: Ovis aries | place: New Zealand | reverse complement strand
TGGGCTCATAGAAGCCGCTTCATATCCAGATAACTCTGCTTTTGAAGATATAGGTAACTCGTAGACCGTTTAGCAAATCCTATAAATACAAGGAATTTTGTTAAACATGCACTAAAAAGAATAGAGAGGTAATGATATGAAAAAGAGAGTTATTGCAATCGTAGTTATGGTAGTACTTGTAACGTCTTTAGTAGCATGTAGCAGCACACCTGCATCTAAGACAGAGACCGCAGCAAAGTCTGCAGAGGAAACCAAGGTGGAAACACCTGCAGAAGTACATACTCATCCTTCGGATGATGAATTGTATGAGGCTGCAATTGCCGCAACAGAAGAACCTTCAGTTGTAATTGATGGAATAGACTTTTCATCTGCCAAACAACATAGTTATGAGCAAATTATATCAGAACAGGCTAAGTATGATACATTAAAAGTGTTTGTTGTACGTGATGTTTATGGTGAATACGAAATCGAGACAGTACTTTCGGATGGCGATTCACTAATTTGTGATGATGCAGGCACTTACGAATTCATATTTTACACACCTAGAACGATAAATAAGGCAGTTCAGGAGAGTGAGAGAAATATGGAGGGATATTCATTTATTTTCGAAACATATGAAAATTTGGCTGCATCTGGATTGTTAACTAAGAAATGCGACAACATTCCTATAGGTATTACTGTGAGATATGAGGATGGTACAGAAGAATCTATTACCATATACGTAACTAAAACGAAATAATCGGGAAATATATTGCTAAATATACTGTCAAAGAGACTAGGAGTTAATAAATTTGTGGAATTTGCGCAATTTTATATTAAAAATGAAAAATAATACTTGCTTATTTATACAAATAGTCTAATAATAGGTTAAGGGGTAGTCTATTGTGGGGATATAAATGAGAAAGGAAATGTAGGGTAATGAAAAAAACTAAACAGAGAACAATCAAAACAGCGCTTGTTATGATCATGATCCTTCTGGTTGCTGTTCCGCTTGTTATCCAGACCATCGTAAGTGTGAAGAACACAATGTCGGCGGGAACCGAGAATGCGTATGAGGTCAATGCGGCACAGGCGTCAATAGTGGAGGAGAGGATCAATGATATCATGGCCACTAATCTGGAGGCCATCAAGATATTCGCGGCAGCGCCTTCGACGCTTGCTTATCTTAAGGGAGAGGCAGCTACAGAGGCAGACGGACAGGCGATAATAGCCCAGTTACAGACGATCGATGAGACTCTTGCGGACGGCAACTCAACTGCTCTTGCAGGGGCTGACGGAATGCAGGTATTAAGATCTACGGGTAATCTTGTGGATGTATCTGACAGAGAGTATTACAAAGAGGCAATGCAGGGGCATACATTTATCTCGGATATGAATATATCCAAGACAACAGGTAAGTGTATATCCACATTCGCAGTACCCGTATTTGATACAGATAAGAAGACTGTTATAGGTATGGTTCAGCGTAACTATGACCTTTCTGTTCTTCATGACCTCTTGGCAGAAGAAGTTACTCAGAACAGGCAGGAGATCGTAATGGTTGATAGAACCGGTACGGTCGTTGCCCACTCTCTTAGGGAGCTTAATGTGGAAGATCCGGAGAAGCAGGATCAGAATCCTTTCTATACGGATTCAAGAGGTGATAAGACTTACGGTGAGTATACATCGGATTTCATGGGAGATACATGGATCATTTCATGGATTAAGCTGGATGTATGCGGATGGGTAGTTGCTTCCTGCCGTATTAAGGAGGAAGCCCTCAAAGCGGCATATTCAACATTGATAATCCAGATTCTTATTACAGTAGTATTCATGGTTGCCGGTGCGGTAGTTGCACTGATATATTCCAAGAGGATCGCAGATCCGCTTCACGATGTGGATGAATCCATCGCGGCTCTGTCTAACGGTGAATTCGCCAATGTTCCGCCGGTAGATCGTAATGATGAAGTCGGACGAACTATGGACAGCACCAAGAAGGTTGTGGACACTCTTAAGGATATCGTATCCAATATCAAGAGTGAAGCAAGTACCATGGACAGCGCGTCTGTTCAACTGGCCAATATGTCAAGTCAGATGTCTCAGGTGACATCGGATGTTGCCAACTCAGTACAGGAGATCGCAGAGGGAGCTGTAAAACAGGCAGGAGAACTGCAGAATGCCAGAGGCAATGTGGATGGTATCACCAGAGCTGTGGCGGATGTTGAGAATGCAACGACAGAGCTTGAGAACATTACTGCAAGGATGAAGGAAGCTTCCGATGATTCGGCAGAGAGTCTGTCAATGCTTGGAGATACATCTACACAGATGAATAATGCCATAGAGGATGTATCTGACAAGATCGCATCTACAAGTGCATCGGTTAAGGATATTGAGGAGCTTGTAAGCAAGATTACTGCCATAGCAGCGCAGACTAATCTTCTTGCACTCAATGCTTCCATAGAGGCTGCCCGTGCCGGTGATGCAGGAAGAGGCTTCGCTGTCGTAGCGGAAGAGATAGGTGCTCTTGCAACCGATTCAACGGCATCGGCCGAGGATATCAGGAGACGCATGGATGCGTTACTTAAGGAATCCGAAGAAGCTGTTGCAATTGCCGAGAATGTCAAGAAGACCAACCTTGAACAGCAGGAGGTTATCTCAAGGACAAGAGACAGCGTCAATGTGATGATCTCAGATGTATCCGTATCTGTTGGTAAGGTATCGGATATTTCGAGAGCAGCCAAGGAAGTAGCGGTTGCCAAGGATGCGGTTACTGACGTTATAGATTCTATCTCTGAGATATCGGAGAACAATGCTGCTTCAAGCGAGGAGACAGGGGCTTCAATGGAAGAGCTTTCTGCTACTGTACAGACCCTTGCAAGCAACGCAGCGGACCTTAAGGAGCTGTCTAACAGGCTTACCGAACAGATAGCATTCTTTAAGGAGTGATGCATATACAGTCGTAATGTAAAGCTCAGGTTAATATGTTACGGAAGACAAGAGGCGGCGCACAATGCGACCGCCTCTTTTATGAGTATGCAAAAGTGCGTATATATGTTAGAATTAAATAAGGGTGTGTTTGTACGAGAACAAAATGGTCACGTATTATGGGAGGGGTATATGGAGAGATACGAATATCAGGCAGAGAAGCGAAGTCTACTTGAGAGATCGCGCATTCCTTTTGCCATATATCAATTCATCAATAGGCGTGTTGTAACGCTTATTCTTTCTGACGGATTCTGTGAGCTTTTCAATTATGATGACAGAGAAAAAGCGTATTATGATATGGATCATAATATGTATAAGGATACTCATCCGGACGATGTTGCCCGTGTTGCGGACGCCGGCTTTTCCTTTGCTACGGAGGGCGGCAGATACGAGGTCGTATACAGGACTAAGAACAGACTCGGTGACGGATACAGGATCATTCATGCAATAGGAGAACACTTTGATTCGGATACCGGTGTCAGGCTTGCACAGGTGTGGTATACGGATGAAGGCTCATATATACCGGGAGATGAGACGGGTGAGAATGAATTCCATAAGCTGCTTAATAATGCACTGCACAAGGAGAGTCTTATACGTGCCAGCTACTATGATTATCTGACGGGACTTCCAAGCATGACATATTTCTTTGAACTGGCAGATGCCGGATGTAAGGCTATGATCAAAAATGGCGGGAAACCTGTATTCCTCTTCATGGATCTTAGCGGAATGAAGTTTTTTAATCATAAGCATGGATTCGGAGAGGGAGATTCACTGCTAAGATCCTTTTCTGCACTGCTTGTTAAGCATTTCAGTAACGAGAACTGCTGTAGATTCGGACAGGATCATTTCGCAGTATATACTGAGGAATCAGGTATAGAGGATGTACTCCACGAATTGTTCAGAGAATGGCAGAGTACCAATAACAGCAAGACCTTGCCGGTGAGAGTCGGAATATACCTCAACCATCAGGCAGACGGAGATATAAGCATAGCCTGTGACTGCGCCAAGCTTGCCTGCGATACTCTGAGGAATTCTTACGTGTCTGCAATCAACTATTATAATAAGACACTTCAGGATGATGTGGACAGGGCGCACTATATCGTATCTTCTCTTGACAAGGCTATTGCCGAAAAATGGATAGCCGTCTATTACCAGCCCATTGTCAGAGCAACGAACGGAAGAGTGTGTGATGAAGAGGCTTTGGCACGTTGGATAGACCCTGATAACGGTCTGCTTTCTCCTGCTGATTTTATCCCTGTATTGGAAGAGGCCGGCAATATATATAAGCTCGATCTGTATGTTATTGATCAGGTGATAGAGAAGATCAAGACTATATCGGATGAAGGACTGTATGTGGTTCCGCAGTCCGTCAACCTTTCGCGCACTGATTTTGATGCCTGTGATATCGTAAGTGAGATATGTAAGAGGGTTGATACGGCCGGTATAAGTCATAGCCTTATCACTATCGAAATAACCGAAAGCATAGTCGGAACCAATTTTGAATTCATGAAAAAACAGGTGGAGAGATTCAGAAGCCTCGGTTTTCAGGTATGGATGGACGATTTCGGAAGCGGATACTCTTCTTTGGATGTATTGCAGAGTCTTAAGTTCGATCTTATTAAGTTTGACATGCGCTTTGTTCAACAGCTTGATAATGACGAGGGTAACGGCAGGATCATATTGACTGAGCTTATGAGAATGGCAACCTCTCTTGGACTTGAGACAGTGTGCGAGGGCGTGGAGAAGAAAGAGCATGTGGCCTTCCTTAAGGAGATAGGTTGCTGTAAATTGCAGGGATACTATTATACCAAGCCCCTGCCGCTTGAGATGATACTTGAAAGATATAAGAATGGCAGACAGATAGGTTTTGAAAATCCTAAGGAATCGTCGTACTACGAGAGTCTTGGAAGAATCAATATGTACGATTATGCCACCATATCGAATGAAGGTGATAATAATCTTAAGCATTATTTTGATACTCTTCCGATGTCTATAATGGAGATCAGGGACGGATATATATATGTAACCAGATGCAATCAGTCGTACAGGGCATTCATGGAAAAAACCAGCGGTCCCAAGGCAACTGATGAGGATATTACGATAGAGAAGCTTCCCGAGGCGGTGAAGGCGGCACTTATAAGCTGTATATCCGAGCACGGTAAGGGAGGAGTCCCGGTATTCTTCGATGCGAAGCTCCCGGATAATACGACAGCACATTCTGTTTTTAAAAGGGTTGCGGATAATCCGGTAACCAACAGCATAGCGGTGGCCTTTGTTGTAATAAGCATAACAGACCACAATGTGGGAATTACCTATTCCAATATTGCAAGGTCTCTGGCATCGGATTATTTCAATCTCTTCTATGTGGATATTGATACAGAGGAATACATTGAATTCTCATCAGAGACAGGTGCGGATTCTCTTGCGGTAGAGACAAGAGGCATCGACTTTTTCAAGGCATGCAGAAGAGATGCTTCGAGATATCTGTATGATGCGGATGTTGACGATTTCATAAGGGACTTCACCAAGGAGAACATCATCTATTCGCTGGAGAAGCAGGGCACCTTTACCCTGACATACAGGATGATCAAGAATAACCAACCGGTATATGTGAATCTTAAGGCGACAAGAATGGACAATGATGAGAAGCATATAGTTATCGGTGTCAGCAATATAGATGCACAGATGAAGCAGCGAGAGGTCCTTGTGAGGATCGAAATGGAGCGGAAAATGTATTCAAGATTATCCGCCTTTTCGGATAATTATATGTGTATGTACTTAGTCAATCCTAAAAACGATCATTTTGTTGAGTGCTTCTGTAATGAGGAATATGCTACGCTTGAGCTTGCCAAGGAGGGGGATGATTTCTTCGCAAAAGCCATTGAAAAAGCAGCTAAAACAGTCTACAGCAACGATATGCTCAGGCTCAAAAGCTTATTCAATAAGGATGAAATACTTGATTCTATTAAGAATACGGGGATTTTCGTAACTCAATACAGACTGATGATTAACCAGGTATCGACAAAGGTGGAGTTAAAAGCTGTAATGATCAATGAAGACGGTGATGACAGAATACTTGTGGGAATAAGCAAGACAGGGCACTAAAGTGCCATAATTGCTGAGACAAAGCAAAAGTGATAGAATAATCAGTGGTGTTAAATGTAGTTTCTTACAGAGCGAATAAAGGGTTTAATGCGACTAAGTGATATTAAAGCTGGGACGGGTGCCCAGATAATAGTAACGGTCGGATCTCAGTCATTGGAGTTTTATACTACGGTGATGGAGGTCTATGATGACTGCGTATATGTGGAGACCATTACTCAGGACGACAAGGTGATAGGCTTCTCCACAAAGGGTATAATGATAGATCTTATCATAACGGATTCCGATAGTGAGAGGGCATATAAGTTTTCCAATGTTAAGATCCGTACCATTAAGACACCAAAGGATGAGGTATTCCACGAGATAAGATGTACCGGCGAGGGCAGAGCGATCAACAGACGTGGGGCGTGTCGTGTATGGCTGGGAGAAGAGGGCATGGCATCCTGCGGACTGGGCAAGGAGTCTTTTCCGGTTACTGTTAAGGATATAAGTGTAAGCGGAATTGCTTTCATATGCTCTAAGGATCAGGAGATACCTGACGGCTCGGTGGTGCATATTAATTTTGTGGATGAAACAACGGGTACGACCTTCAGTCTTGCAGCCATAATAGTCAGAAGCATGGACATGGAGAAGAGCAGAATGATGTACGGCTGCAAGCTGAATCAGGAGAGCAATGCGATAGCGAAATTCGTCAACGACAAGCAGAGAGAGAAGCTTAAGGCATCAAGACAGTCTAACCTTAACTCTTTTGTGGAGGATGCCAAGAAGTTAAAATGAGGTTGATGACACCGGATGAAGGCGTATATTCAGGCATAGGACATAAGACATAAGATATGAGACATAACCGGCGGAGGATATATGGACGAGAATACTAAGAGAGAATTAACGGTCAACGGTTTTCAGTTCGGCTCGAAGGAGGATGTGGAGTTAGCGGAACAGGAGCTGTCGACCGTAAAATATATAGAGGGAAGGATACAGGGCAGGAACGCAGAGACGATCATGTCAGTGTATAACGGAGCTATCGAGCGTAAGATGTTCAGAACTCCGGTGGGTTACGCTTATATGCATGATCTTCAGAAGAAGCTTCTTAAGCAGGGAGTGAATAAGGATGATATACCGGGAGTGCCTTTATACCAGATATATAATAACAATCTGAATGATGAGCCGGCTCCGAGAAGGAGTTTGACGGTTCCCAAGAGGAAGAAAAAGAGTGAAATTATCAGGATGAACAGGACCCTTATTGCGGTCAATGTGATATTGATACTGTTAATCATCGCCCTTTTTGTGATCAATATAAAGGGCTCGACGCCCACGGTCTTAAACTATAAGCGTGCCATAGAGAATGAATATGCCCAGTGGGATCAGGAGCTTAACCAAAGAGAGAAAGCAGTAAGAGAGAAAGAGAGGGAGCTTAATATCCAGTCACCCGCTACTGTAAGTGAGTAGCGCAGATATGTCGGATAATCGCACGAAGAACACAATTAGGACACATTTATAGACTAGAATGATAAATAGCCCGTAGGGACAAAGAGAATTAAGGATAAAGGGTTATTATGGATAAGATAACGATACTTGTAGTAGATGATGAAGAGAGAATGCGAAGACTTGTTGCGGATTTCCTTGTGAAAAAGGGTTATTCCGTTATGGAGGCGGCAGATGGTGAAGAAGCGGTAGACCTGTACTTAGAGCACAGGGATATCGCCCTTATCATATTGGATGTGATGATGCCTAAGATGGATGGCTGGACGGCTGTTAAGGAGATAAGGCAGTATTCCAAGGTTCCCATAATCATGCTTACTGCCAAGGCAGGTGAGAACGACGAGCTTCAGGGCTTTGAGCTGGGAGTTGACGAGTATGTCACCAAGCCATTCAGTCCCAAGGTATTAGTCGCCAGAGTGGAGGCTATCCTGCGCAGGACAACGGGCGAGGGCGGTATGGATATGTTAAGTGTGGGAGATATCAGAGTGGACAAGACTGCCCACACGGTGTTCGTGGGGGATAAGAGTATAGACTTAAGCTTCAAGGAATTCGAGCTTCTTACATTTTTCATAGAGAACAAGGGCATAGCACTCTCAAGGGAGATGATCCTTAATCATGTGTGGAACTATGATTACTTCGGTGACGCAAGGACTATTGACACCCATGTCAAGAAGCTGAGGAGTAAGTTAGGACCCGCAGGGGATATGATCAAGACTATCTGGGGTATGGGGTATAAGCTGGATGAATAGAGAGACCGCTGATAATAAGCCAAGATATACCCATTCCATAAGCAGACAGTTCGCAGTGATATTCATAGCGGTAATGGCTCTTGCGATGGGGATGCTGTTCTTGGCCAATAATCTGTTGCTTAAGCGCTTCTATACCGCCAATAAGCAGAAGGCCATTATTGATGCCTATAACAGTATCAACGAGGCAGAGGCGAGGAATGAATTCGATACCGATGAATATGACAATGAGATATTGCATATATGTGAGACATATTCGCTTGATCTGCTTGTTATGGACAGTAATTCCCAGATGATCAAGTTCACCGGGAAGGATGCCAATATACTTAAGATGCGGCTGTGGGAGAGGATATTCGCACAGGAATATGAGAACGGTGAGGATAAAGAAAGCATCGATCTGCCCAAGCCTATCAAGAAGGAGCCGGAAGAACTGATACGTTCTGAGGATAACTACAGCTTAAGCCTAACGAAAGACGGAAGGAGCGGCAGCGAGTATCTGGAGATGTGGGGTACTCTCGAAAGCGGCAACATCTTCCTTATCCGTACCGCAATGGAGAGTATCGATAACAGCGTAGCCATAACCAACCGCTTCTTAACCTATGTAGCGATAATAGTCATCATCATAAGCGCCATCATAATAACCCTCGTAGCAAAGAGCATCACACGTCCCATACTTAAGCTTGCGGAGATATCAGACAGGATGACCAAGCTTGATTTTGAGGCTAAATATGAGCCTAAGGGCAATAATGAGATCACGCTCTTAGGTAATAATATCAATAAGCTCTCCGAATCGCTTGAAGCCAATATATCGGAGCTTAAGACTGCCAATAACAGACTTAAGAAGGATATACAGGAGAAGACCGAGATAGATGAGATGCGCAAGGAATTCCTCTCCAATGTATCGCATGAGCTTAAGACTCCGATAGCCCTCATACAAGGATATGCGGAGGGACTCTGTGAGGGAGTCATAGACGATCCGGAGAATATGCAGTATTACTGTAATGTCATAAGCGATGAAGCAGGCAAGATGAATGAGATGGTTAAGAAGCTTCTGACACTCAATCAGCTTGAATTCGGCAATGATACGGTCAATATGGAGCGCTTCGATATATCCGCACTTATTAAAGGACATGTGCAGACGACGGAGATACTTACGAAACAAAACGGAATAACCGTAAGATATCCGGACGGAGAGCCGATATATGTATGGGGAGATGAATTCCTTACGGAAGAGATAATCACCAATTATCTCTCCAATGCCATGAATCATTGTGACTACGACAAGAATATCGATATAAGCATTGACAATGTCAGGGTAAATGACACCGACAGGGTGAAGATATCGGTATTCAATACAGGCGACCCGATACCTAAGGAGAGCTTAAGCCATCTGTGGGAGAAATTCTATAAGGTGGACAAGGCCAGAACAAGGGCATACGGCGGAAGCGGCGTCGGGCTGTCCATCGTGGCTGCCATATGTAAGTCCATGGATCAGGACTACGGAGTGGAGAATTTCGACAACGGAGTAGCGTTCTACTTCACACTTGATAAAGGTTGATATATAATGATATTATGTAGCATAAAGTGATATTGTACAGTATATGCTATATATATGTACAGCGATTGATGACAGGCGTGATATTGTAATCTGTATAGGATGAACTTTATGAATTGTATCAGTGTAAAAAAGACAGGACTAAGGAAAACCGCATTATCTGCCGCACTCATACTTGGGACGGGCATAGCGCTTACAGGCTGCGGACTTGTAGATATGCCGGAGCTTACCGAGGAGCAGAGTGCGCTGGTTACGGAATATGCGGCAGGACTCATACTTAAATATGATGTAACAGCGATGGGTGATAAGCTGCTTAGCGAAGAAGAGCTTGCCAAGGGTGAGCAGGAGGAGGCCGAGCAGAGACAGAAGGAGAGAGAAGCCAGGGAAGCGGCTGAGGAGTATCTGGCTAAGAAGGCTAATGCCGGCAAGGATAAGAAGAATGATAGTGACGGCTCATCCTCTGATGCTGCGACAGCATCAGCTCCCACGGAGCAGACTATAGGAGATCTGGCGGATTTCTACGGAATGAGCGGCTTTGACATAAGCTATATGGGATACGAGATATCGGATTCATATCCCACATCCGGAGAGGATATGCTGATGGCTATGGATGCGACCGAGGGTAAGACTCTGTGCGTACTTAAGTTCAATGTAACGAATAATTCGGGTGCCGATGCGACCTTCGATATGTTCTACAGAAACCCCAGCTTCTACTTAAGCATCAACGGCGGGGAGAAGGTACATCAGCAGTATACACTCTTACTTGATGATATGGCTGCAAGTAATGATCCCGTAGCGGCGGGGGAGACTATCGAAAGGGTACTTATATTCGAGGTGCCGGATGATGTGGGAAGCATAAGCACTATGTCCATGCAGGCCAAGAATGCAGAGGGACTTAAGGGTACGATGAATCTGTATTAGACAGTGATCTGCTTTACAGACCACTGAAATATAATACAAAATCTCCGGTGTGGATATGCATCGGAGATTTTGTATTATATTATCAGGGACAGATATCACTGCCCCGGAACAATTACTTACAGGACGTTCATGAGGGACTTCGAGAGAATGATAGAGCAGATATTGGAAGAGAGGTAGTATTAGGGGCATATTATGATATTGCATGGAAGTGATATAAGCTCGAAATACAACAGAATACATAAGGCGGCTATGTGTGTCGTGGCGATCCTTATGCTTGCAGCGATACTTCTTACGGGCTGCGGTGATACACACCCTACGGGTGATGATATGGTAAAACAGGCCGGAACTGACATATCCGAAGCAACCGGTAAATCCGCCGCCGGCAAGCAGATATTCATGATATATATGATAGGCTCAGACTTAGAAACCGACAGGGGGCTTGCAAGTAGCGATATAAATGAGATTGTGTCTGCCGGCTTCGATACAGACAGGGTAGAGGTTTATCTCTGCACGGGTGGCGCACTTAGCTGGCATAATAACGATATATCATCGGGTGAATGCGGTATATATAAGATCATAGATGGAGAGATCAACAGATCCGGTAGTCTGACGGATGACAGTATGGTAAATTCTGTCTCTGTAACCGAATTCATGGATCATGTATATTCCGAGACAGAGTCCGTGCAGGAAGCTGAATACCATATGATATTCTGGGATCACGGCGGCGGAGCTATACTTGGCTTCGGAAGGGATGAGAATAATGCTAACGGACATCTGTCAATCCCTGACCTTACGGATGCGATAAGGTCGAGCAGGCTTATCAGTGAGAAAGGTAAGCTTAAGTCTATAGGGTTCGATGCATGCATAATGAGCATGGCAGAGGTCGGATGTGCTCTGTCGGAGTATGCGGATCATATGATCGCATCCGAGACTATAGAGAATGAGAAGGGATGGGACTATTCCTTCTTTAAGGATGTGAGTGACGGCGGCTTAACAGGAACGGATATATATAAGAGGATAGCGGATAAATACGCGGACAGTTGTAAGACGGATACGGAGTATATAAGTGAGTATTCTGTGGCGGTATGTGATCTTAGCGAAATCCATCGTATCAGAGAAGGATTGGAGGAATTGATCACCGTTGCGGATGCTTATATGAAAAAAGGCGGTTATTCAAGTCTTGTAAGGATACGAACAGGAACGGAAGAACTTGTCCGTAAGGGAATGGGTTCTGATATCGATTATGATGTAGTTGATGCATATGCACTGGCTAAGGGTTTTGGTGTTATGTATGAATCTGAGGCTAATGCTCTGTGTCAAGCAATAGATGATACTGTAGAGTATTCAGTGACCAATATTCCTGATGTGAACGGAGTTGCTTTGTATTTTCCGTATTCCAATAAAGATAATATGGAGGAATGGCTTGCGTCATATAAGGAACTGGGATTCTCGGATGTATACTATGGTTTTTTGGAGGATTTTACAGGGATACTTAATGGTAAGGAGCTGTCAGTATGGGATATGGCACAGACTGCTCCGGCCATAGTTGAGAGTGACGGTACGGATACGGTGATAAGTATAGAACTGAGTCCGGAGCAGTTGGATAGTTTGGGCAAGGCAGCTGTAATGACATGGATAGACAGAAGCGGTGAGGAAGTTGCACCGGAATTCGGTATGTGGCTGTCAACGACAGAGGATGTGTGGATAGATGACAATGAGAATCGTCTGTATGCGAGAGTTCCGAACAGGATAAGCGTATTGACAGGAACGGATGATGGGTATGAATGGGGAACGGTCACGGAATATTCAAGAGACACATCCGGCGTGACATATAAGATCAACGGAGGATATGTACCCGCAGAGTCAGAAGAGGTACATACATTATTCGCTTCTGTTCTTGTGAGGGTGGACGATGAGAATCCCGATGGAAGGGTCATAGGGATATATGATGCTTATGAACTTATGGGACGCGATGACGAGACGGACTTATTGCCGGAGAGAATGAGACAGGTTAAGCTGCCGGATATCTTTACAGTAGTCACTCATGCCAGAGTTGTGGAGTATGATGCTGTGGGAATACCGTTACCTTTTGATGAATGGGGAACAGGCCGAATGGCTTCAGGAAGGCTTGATATTTCGTCAGGTATAGGAACCCGTAGGATAGATATAGATGAGATCATGGCGGATATTAAGGGTGAGATAGTATATTACCTGATGCTCTTTGACACACAGGGTAATGAGCATATGGTTGAGGTAAGACAGTAATTGCACGATATGCAGATCATGGCATATTGTAAGCCGGATAATCAAAGGATACGAGTGAAATAATGCCCGTATCTTTTTTGTAACCAAATGTAATGCTGCATCGTATTATATGTAGATAGCATTAAGACAGATAATTGTGATGTAAAGGGATAGTAACATATGAAGAAAAACTTTGAATTTAGAGATAACATGAAAGCGTTCCTCTTGTCATTTAGCGTACTCGGCATTTATGCGATCATTTTTGCAGTATGTTATGTTAAGTTTTATTCGCCTTTTCATAAGGATGACCCGGCTTCGACCTATGCCGAAGCGTCTGGAATTGATGTTAATTGTGACGATACAGGTTACTTGCCGGAAGCTACCGGGATTAATGAAGATCGGATGGGAAACAATATATTTCCGGTATATACAGATAATAAGTCCGATAACAAAGTGATTGAGGAAGAGGACCTCTCGGCTTATGAGCGACGTATCAACAAAGAAATAGAAAATGGTATGTACTCAAAAAGAGCAAGCTGCGACAACATTGAAATGCTCGTAGTTCCGGGGTATACAGATTATCTGTTACAGTATGCCGAGACGGTTAAGGAATATAAGCCTAACAGAGTCGCGTTCATTTTCTTCGACGGAGATGATATCCCTGATCTTCTTATGGATACAGAGGGCAAGTACAGCCTCTATACATACGCCGGAGGGCAGCCTACAAAGGTGCTTATGAATATGCAGGGAGACGATGCAGACGCTTGGGTTCAGAGGGAAGAGTTTGATGATGATCCGGATATCTATTATATGCCATTTGATTACATCCCATATAAGTGTATGACAAGAGTATGCTTTAACTATGATTATAATGTTGTTTATGAAGATTATGATTATGACGGGTATTATCAATATACGCGAAATGACAGCATAACCACATACAATCGGTATTGTGACGGGGCTCCGATAACAGAACTGTGTAATAATAATAATTTGGTGTATATGGGTTGGTGTGCATATTATGCCGGGAATGAGACAGACAATTATACATATCAGCTTAAGAGGCTCGAACTGGGCTATAATGAGCTTGTTTCCTGCGAATACATGTATTACAGCCTTGCGGAAGCGTATCTTAATATCGGTCGTGATCCGGAAGATTCCATGACGGTGTTCGACAGATATATCAATAATGGGGGAATGGATCAGTATATGCAGTACGAATCGCAATTCTACTATGGCGATATATCAGAATTCTTCGATTATTTTATATATTTTACTGACTTTGATGATGATGGTGAGACAGAGATGATCATTAAGCATGGTTTGGGAGCCACAGCCTATTATGAAGCAATAGGGGACGAGGCAGTATGTGTCATGCGTGCAGGATCAGGAACAGCAGATGCGACCGAGCTATGCTCTGACGGCTTCAGAACTCTCATATTCAGAGGAGATGTCACACATTTGGGAAGAGAGGTAAGATATCTTGCTCAGTTGGATAGAAACGGCTGTATTATAGATGTTACTACATTGCATTGGATCAGCAATACAGGTAATGGTGAGTATCGGTCTGATGACCAATATTCCTATGATAAAGTCAACATTACAAGAGAATTATACAGAATGTTGGTATATTATTATTCGCGTGATCTGTTGCATCCGATTGAGACTATGACGTCTCATGATATTCTGTATAAATATCCCGGAGTAGGCGGAGAGAACAGAGAGAAGCTTATTGCAGATGAGAAAAAAATCTATATGATAGAACATGCAGCAGGTGATACTAAAGCAAGTGAGAATTCTTCACAAAATGCGAAGACTGTAAGTGTTAAAGTCGATAAAGAACTGGCAGAGAATTATAAACGTGCAAGACTATGGGTGTGGCAGGACAGAAGCCATGAGGATGATCAGCCGGAATGGGTACAGGGTGTATAAGTGAAAAATATGAAAAGATATGTGATAGTATTGCTTGCAACGATAATAATTATGTCAGGCTGCGGTACGACGGAGAATAATATAGCTGTAGAGGATACGGATATTGCAATGACAGAGACTGAGGAATCCGAAGAATATAGTGAAGATATTCAGGATGACGCTGAGAGGCTCGATTGGATCAGTCTGTATTATGAATATGTTTCAGGACTGAGGGAGGGTATCTTTGCCTCAATGGGTCTTGTATATATTAATGATGATGAAATACCTGAGTTGGTAATAGACTATAGCACTTATAGTACAGGAGCAACAATACTGACAATCATAGATAATAAAGTTGTTGAGAATTATATGTATGGAGGTTCATTCTATTATTCTGAAAAGGGTAATGTTGTTAACAATCATTACGGTAAAATGGGAGAATATTCTGACAGATATATTGGGATAGGTAGTGATGGATGGGTCGAATACGGGATCGGAGAATACAGACAACTCGAATCGCCACCATATATTCAGGACAGGGTATATGACGACAAATTATGTGAATATAGATGGAATGGACGGTTAGTTAAGGCGAGGGATTATATGGAAGAATGTGACAGTATTGAAAAGGATCATGAACTGTCAAAGTGGGTTGGGGGTACAGATTACGATTCAATGAAGGCATTTTTTACCGGACATAGTTGGGAAGACTGGACAAATGACTTTTATAGACTTATCAAAAAATACTACCGTGGGTTGGAATACAATTATGCCATTTTACCCGATGTACAGGGACAACCATATCTTCTGATAAGAAGCAGTGGAAAATTAGAATATATATATACATGGGATGATGGGATAATAACACAGGCTCCTGATGTAAAGTACTGTAATAATGTTATGTTGTCAGAGGACGGTTATTTAATATATGAGATGAAGGTTGGTGATGAGAATTATACAGAGTCATATAGAATCAGATCAGGGTCAGTAACATCAGGATATGATATTAATATATCTGACAAGAGGTGGGTATTAAAGGATAATTTAAATGCACTGAGAGAAAGTGAAGATATTAATTACATATCATATGATAAATTAATAGGTTGGCTGAGCGGTGAACTGGATGAAGATGATATGGAGACCAATACAGATGAAAGAGCCGAGTTGGTCAGGTATATGAAACTCTTCGAGGAATACGATGATTACATGGCAGTTGAGTCAGATCTGTATGTTGAATATAAAGGGTTTACAATTACTCCGGAGACAAAGGTAATAGAGCTATTTGAAGCACTTGGCTATCCGAAGAGGCTTAATGAACAAGGATTCGGATATTATAATTCAAGTCCGGAAGTCGGGTATCAATGGTGCCTGCAATATCCGGATTTGGACACAATGGGTGATGTAAGAAGGTCTTATTTCTATATTGTCGTAAAGTGCGAAGATGGATACCATGATGAAACGGTTGATGACAGGATGGATGGAATAATCCAGTTTATTCATCTCAATTGTCATCCGACAAAAAAAGGGTTGAAGGTCGGAGATAAAATTGATGATGTAGCAAGATTATATGGCAAGCCGGATAATATGCGGATTGATGACGGATATATATATCTTACTTATATAGTAGGAGATTCTGATATTTGGATTGCCGTTAATAAGAATAGTGAAATTGTAAGAAGTATATATCTAGAATATCTCAAGGATTCGAGTGATAAATTTGTTTACGAAAGGGATAGAGCAGTATCTGCGGAACTTGTGGAATGATTGAATCTAACCAGCACATAATAATCAGGGATTTAAAATGGAAATCCAAGATGGAGGGGCTGTATGCGAAGCAGAATAAAATGTATTTTCGTTGTGTTGTTTTTAGTGACTATAACAGCCTGTGACATCAAAACTGATGTACATGAACCTACATCGGAAGAAGATGTATACGATGATAATTTGATTAATGATCCTGTTGATAAAGAGGGCAAATGGCAGGATTTTACGGATAAAGATGTTCAGGTGCCCGATTCTATTGATAATGTAAATGATGAAGACAATATGACCGGCTCATTTTCTTCTTCAGATGTTATGTGTTATATCAGTGATGCAGACAGACTTTTCAACGAATTCATCAATAATAAAATACCGGCTGAATATAATACTGAGGATGGATCGACGTGCTATTGCTACTATAAGAATCTACAGGAAGAAGGAGACGGTTGTTATATAGCAGAAAAAAGAGATCTGGATGGTGACGGAGAATATGAGCTCCTGTTGGCAGAGAATCTGGGCTTTAGCTTTAGATATTTCCTTGATGCAAGAAATGGTAAAATCTACTTTCTTGGAGTGAATCCAAATAGCAAAGATGAACATTTTAGCGTTGGCTATGCATATTTTGAAGATGAATATTGGATTGTTGCATCTAATTTTTATGCAGATGAATATAGAATTGATTTCTATGGTTATGATGCTGATGGTGAGGTGAGCCGGGAATTCAGCCTTGTTACTATCTGGAAGGATAATGTTGAAAAGAGCTATTACAATGATCGTGAAATAAGTAAAAGCGAATATGATGAAATATGGGATTCAATTCGATTGATGTATTATGATTTTGAATAGCTTCGAAAGTAATGATAATTCAAAAATGTCAGCTGAAATGCAGCACGAGTAATTTGCACGAGATTTGAGATTCCTGCGGATAAGGAAACACAAGCCGAAACAAGGGCAGAATTAGCAGGTGGAATGTATGAGTACATATATGATTGATTGGAAGAATATGTCATATAATTCTTTTAAAATACTAGGTGCATTCTTGAGTCTGGGCTTTATTTTTACAGGTTGTACCAAGACCCAGAAAGAAACGGAAGGAATTGATTACAACAGTCATTATCAGGATTTTCTGGAGAGTAAAGAGAAAATCACATTCCATAATGAGTGTGATTATACAGAGTATTTAAACATGTCAGAAATATTGGAAGATGGGGAAGACTATACATTTGGAGAATTATACCATGCAATAGATAGTAATTGTTCTATCCATGATTTACATTATAGTTATATTGATTGTGGGTTGGACGATGATTATGAATTATTGATATCAATAGAAACTGAGTATATTCCATGGGATGAATGTTGCCTAAAATTTGTTGTTAAGCATACAGAGGGTGGACTAAAGCTATGCTACGTCACAGACGAATGGTCTAGGCGTGAAACAAATATATCCTATAGTGGGTTTGTCGTGTCAGATGGAGCAAGTGGAGCCACAGACCATACGTATTACTATGGATACATTGATAAATACGGAGCATTTAGGCTTTGGTATGAAGAAGAGGAATTGGCATATATAAAAGACGATGATGAATCATTCCTTATATATCAATACATGTATGATGGTATTCTTAATGTTATACCTCTTGAAGGCATTGATTCAATGTGTATATATGAGTTTACGTACGGGAACTTGATTCGGTCAGAAAAGTCATATGCATACATTGTGTTATATGATCTAAATGGGAAGAAGGTTGATATTAATACAGAAGATGGTCGGAAAGTGTATTCGGATATCAAGGATGCGCTGACTAAAGAAGGTTATATGGTGATTTCCGAGTGGGAAGCACAAGTGATAAAAGAGAAGAAGAAAAAAGAAATCGGCTTGGAGAATGAGATACTCTTAAATTATTGTCTACCTAGAGAATGGTAGACAAAGTAAGGATGTTCATGAACAGAGATTAAGTTTGAACATAAACGATATCTATTTCAAAATGCAATTGAATTGCCCTAAGCGCAAGATATACATAAGAGTGTATGCAACAGATGGAAGATACTAACTCCGTATTGATTTATGAAAGCCCGGACTCGGAAGTGCAGCCCCAAAAATATAGAATTAATGATGATTGCACGAAGTTATCAGATGAAATTGATTAATGCGATATTTAGAGATAATTGATATGAAGAGAATGAAAAACTATAGGTTTGTGATATTAATAATGCTACTCATAATGACCGGCTGCGGTAGAGCAGCAGACATTCAGCCTGAAGAGGTTGCAGAAATACAATCTGATAGAGGGAATGAGGCTGAAAGGGCAGAGATGATAGAAATATCCGATAAATCTGAGGATAGTGATAACGACCAATACAAGGTCGAGAGGACAGAATCGAACACATCGGATGCCAAGCAGACGGAACAGACGAATATCACATCAAATGGTGAGGAAGCTTCTTATGAAGGTTTTTTGACTGGTAATGTGCCTGCATATGACCATAGAACTTCCGATAAGATATATTATGCGGATTTAATAGGGGAATTCGGCACGGATGATGCGAATATAATGACTGATGATTCTGTGGATTTCGATAATGACGGTAAGCCTGATTATTATATTAAAGTTAATGATTACTATACGTTTTTGCATATCTATAATGGAAAAATATATATACTGGCAAAGGACGATAGAAGTGTAAATGTCAAATTGCATTTTTCTGTCGCAGACAGTAAAACATGGATTTACAGCGCACATTTAGCCGGCGCAGCAGGGGATGAATATGAGTTTCGCGCATATGATTCGAAAGGGGAGATTGGTGAGACACGCTATCTTATGTGGACTAAGGAACATCCATATGAAGCTGATGAGGAACTACAGGGTGAAACAAAATACTATTACAATGGTGAGAGTGTGACAAAAGATAGGTGGTATGCGATAGAAGAGAATATGTTGGGAATAATACGATGAGAGCTATAGAAGTAATCAAAAAAGCCCCTCTTGGTATTGTTCATGACTTGTTTGTACTTTCTTGAGCGGACGAATAGGCTATGAAGCATATCGTATGGAACATGCCATTTTTGGGCAATAAAAAAATCCCGATGGAAGCTAAGTGTCATTTAATGCTATTGAAATTTATATGGTATGGGAATTTTAGAAAAGCCACCTACTTGAATGGGTAGGTGGCTCTAAAGATATAGAGGTATCTTAATTAACCTAAAGTAATGCGGTAAATTCTAATCTGCAAGCATACGTACAATCAGTTGCTCGAAGTCCTTTCTTGCCTTCTTCTCTGTGGCTGTACTGTTATACACAATATAAGCATGTCTGCCGTCCGGTGTATCAAATGCCGCATAATATCTTAATTCAGTGTCTTTTCCCTCAGAATCAGGGATATCATTACCCGTATCTGCAGCTATATAAACCATAGCTCCGTTCACATCACTTGCCTTAGCATCAAGAAGCTGTGCGGGAGCAGGCGTATCCGCATAGGATATACGAAGCACTGCATGCCCGTAGTCAGTATCAATGACCTCGCTGTGTGTATCCTCTGATACATCCTTCATATCACGGACAAGAGACATATCCAACTCATTGTATTCATAGGTCGTTCTGTCTGTGATCATGTGTCCTGTGATCAATATGATAACAGCCGCCGCGGCAATAGTCGGGATCACATAGGCGTAGATGTGACCGGCTTTATGTGAGGCAGGCTGTTCATCTTCAGAATCTCCCTCTCTCTCTATGCGTGCAAGAGTCTTATCAATAAGCTCTGTCGGAGCATGTTGTAAATCTATCTTTTTACTGTAATCATTCATCGAAGCAATCCCTCTTCAGTCGATCCTTAAGCTGTGCCCTCGCCCGCATGAGCCTTGTCTTGACAGCGGAAGCGGATATTCCGAGTACACGGGCTATCTCCCTTACATTGTATTCCTCATAATAATACAGGTGTATGACATCTCTGTAGCTTGCAGGCAGGGACTTCACTGCGGCATATATCCCTTCGGCTTCTATCCCGGCCCAAACCTCATCCTCGACGGATGGGTTCTCATCGGGCAATCCGACACACCGGTCATCGTCGATGCCGTGGTCTGTCTTATTTTTCCAACTGCTCCTGTACAGGTCATGACATTCATTGACAGTCACCCGTATAAGCCATGCCTTCAGATGTTCCTCGGAGCTGATCTTACTTCTGTGTCTGTACAGCTTAAGGAACACATTCTGGAAGCAGTCCTCTGCGTCCTCTCTGCTATCGGTATTAAGCAGTGCAAGTCGCCAGACCATGTCGGAATATTCTCTGGTCTTATCGCTTATATCAAATACATATCTGTCCTTCTTGCCCATGCATTTATTATAGAATAAAATACACGGGATTTGAACAATTCCTTTATAAAATAATTATTCACGTTGTTTTCGTTATCCGTTATGAAACCGATTTTTATATACATAATACGATTTGATCAGCGAAGAGGTTGCAATATCAGATCATTCAAATCCTCTCCCTTTTGTCTTATAATAGGAGCATGGGTGGAAGGAACAGATATATGAAAGCATTATGCGGATTCTTTGAGGGATCGTACTATAACAGAATAAGGGTGTGGCTTAACACGCTGTGAGCAAGAAATCCCCCACCTCTGTAGGTGGTGGGATGAATTGCGATAAACACGGCGTTTCATTGACTTTTGTATCTCACAGTATTATAATCAATATATAAACAGTCGTAAATATTATAAAGGTTGTAATTACCAT
>ODAI012255468.1_pt1 | contig 21419 bp, 21 predicted proteins | sample 1539321 | NCBI WGS metagenome assembly ODAI01 (sample SAMN02144231, study PRJEB22623) | gut metagenome | biome: sheep rumen | host: Ovis aries | place: New Zealand | reverse complement strand
TGCTGGACGCAGCCAGAAAGAGGCTCAGAAAGGAAGAAGACATGAGTTGCAACGTCACCCTCAAAACTATTCCTGAGCGCTATGCCGCGACGATCCGGATGATCATTCCCCGCTATGAAGACGAGGGCATGATCTGGGGCAAGCTGGCAGAAGAGACCTGCCGGATGAATCTCGTGGAGGATGATCCCTGCCTTTGCGCGGTGACCTACCTCGACGGAGAGTACAAGGAAGAAAATGTGGAGATGATGGCCTGGAAGACCGTAAAAGGCCGTTATCCCGACACGGAGCACGTGAAGTTCCGTACGCTGCCGGAGGTCACGGTCGCAAGCTGCACCTACCAGGGAAGCTATACCCAGATCACGGATGTCTACGCTGCTGTCATCGCATGGATGGAAGCGAACGGATATGAACCCGCGGAGCCAATGTTCAACATTTACCACGTAAGCCCGCATGAGACGCAGAATCCGGATGAGTTTGTAACAGGGATCTGCTATCCAGTGAAGAAGAAATAAGGTATTACAAGGTGATTATTTGCCCCGGTCTGATAAAGGCCGGGGCCATCGCCCATCCTGGCGTGGTCGTCAGATAAGAATAAGCAAACTCGGAGGACAGAGGAATGGCTTTTGATTTCAAAAAAGAGTATAAAGAATTCTACATGCCGAAGAATAAACCCGGCATCGTAACCGTGCCGTCCATGAATTATATTGCAGTCCGGGGACAGGGCGACCCCAATCAGGAGGACGGCGAGTACAAGCAGTCCATCGCTCTGTTGTACGGCATTGCCTTTACCATCAAGATGAGCAAAATGGGGGAGCATCGCATCAAGGGCTATTTCGATTACGTCGTTCCTCCGCTGGAAGGTTTTTGGTGGCAGGACGGTATTCAGGGCATTGACTATGCGCATAAAGATGCCTTTCAGTGGATTTCCGTGATTCGTCTGCCTGATTTCGTGACCGCAGATGATTTTACGTGGGCCGTCGAGGAAGCGACAAGGAAAAAGAAGACAGACTTCTCGAAGGCAGAGTTCCTGACCTACGATGAAGGGCTGTGCGTCCAATGCATGCATGCAGGTTCCTATGACGATGAACCCTCTACGGTTGCCAGGATGCATGAGTACATGGAGAACCAGGGATATGTGCTGGACATAACAAATCAGAGAATGCACCATGAGATCTATTTGAGCGATGCAAGAAAAGTGGCGCCGGAAAAGCTGAAGACGGTGATCCGGCATCCGATCAGGAAAAAATAAAGGCATAGCATTTCCTTCGGGGGAAAGATTAGAATCCCGTGACAGATACTTTGATCTGAAGGAGAACCGTATGAGTGATTTGGTTTTGTACGTCCACGGAAAAGGCGGAAGCGCCGCAGAGAGCGCGCATTACCGACCGCTGTTTCCCAGTCGAGACGTGATCGGTCTGGAGTATCAAAGCACAACTCCCTGGGAAGCAGGGGAAGAAATCCGGAATACGGTGAGCGACCTGAAAAAGAGATATGACAGCATCACGCTGATCGCCAACAGCATCGGCGCGTATTTCAGTATGAACGCCGGGATCGATGGGCTGATTGATCAGGCCTGCTTCATCTCACCCATTGTAGATATGGAGCGGCTGATCGGCAAAATGATGGGTTGGGCCAATGTGACAGAAGAGCAGCTGAAAGCAGAGGGCGTGATCCGCACCGATTTCGGAGAGGATCTTTCATGGGCATACCTGTGCTACGTCCGACAGCACCCTGTAAAATGGGATGCCTCCACGGAGATCCTTTACGGCGGCAGAGATGATCTGACAGACTATGAAACAATCGCGGCCTTTGCAAAGGAGCACAACGCAAAACTGACAGTGATGGAAAAGGGAGAGCACTGGTTTCACACAGACGAGCAGATGCGGTTCCTGGACGAATGGATCAAAGGGACGCAAGGTTGAATGCATATGAGGATGCGTTATAAAAGCATGGCTTGTCAAGAGGATGCTTGTGGTGTATAATACCATACACGAATAATAGGGGAGGGATCCGCATGGATCAGGCAATTGCTCAGTTGAAGCAGTGGATCGCGGAGAGCGATAATGTGGTCTTCTTCGGGGGCGCCGGTGTCAGCACCGAGAGCGGGATCCCCGACTTTCGCAGCGTGGACGGGCTCTACCATCAGAAATGGAAGTATCCGCCCGAGGAGATCCTCAGCGCCACGTTTTTTTCACGGCATCCCGATGAATATTACCGCTTTCACAGGGAAAAACTGGTGATTGATGGGGTCAAGCCCAACCGTGCCCATCTGCGTCTGGCCAAGCTTGAGCAGGAGGGCAAGCTGCGTGCGGTGATTACCCAGAATATCGATGGACTTCACCAGGCTGCCGGCAGTAAAAACGTGCTGGAGCTGCACGGCAGCATCCTGCGCGCCTATTGCTCACGCTGCCGCAAACCCTACAGCGCTGAATTGATGAATCACGGCGAGGGGGTGCCTCGCTGTGACTGCGGCGGAGTTATCCGACCGGATATCGTTCTGTATGAAGAGCCGCTTGACGAGGATGTAATGATGAGAGCGATTCACTATATCCGCGCGGCCGATGTGCTGATCATCGGCGGCACTTCATTGAACGTCTATCCGGCGGCCGGTTTGATCCGCTATTATCGCGGAGATAAGCTTGCACTGGTCAATCTCAGCGAGACACCCTATGACAGCTATGCCAATCTGGTGATCCACCAGAAGATCGGAGACGTATTCAGCCAGATATGAGCAAAACCACAGTCCTCAGCATTCCCTTTGATGATGTGAGCCTGGAGGAGGCCGCAGATAGCGCCGTCGCCATGATCAAAGAGCGGCGCTCGGCCATCGCCGTTACACCGAATGCCGAGATCCTGCTGGCTGCCAGGCGAGATATACAGCTGCGGCAGATTCTGCAGCGCGCCGACCTTGCGGTAGCGGACGGCGTCGGGGTTATTCTTGCTTCACGGGTGCTTGGTCAGCCGCTTGTTCACCGTATTCCCGGCATTGATTTGGCCTCTGCCGTAATGGAGAAGCTTGCCGGAAAAGGGGAGAGTGTGTACCTGCTGGGGGCAAAGAAAGGCGTCGGAGAACAGGCCGCAGATTATCTGCAAAAGCAATATCCGGGGCTTCGAATCGCTGGCGTTTGCGACGGGTATTTCAACATAAACGAAGAAGAAACGCTTCAGCGTGAAATCAATGCGGCTTGTCCGGCGCTGCTGCTGGTCTGTCTGGGCAGTCCCCGGCAGGAAAAGTGGCTGGACGAGCATGCGGGCAGGCTGCATTTCGGTCTTGGCATCGGCCTCGGCGGTGCTTTGGATGTGTTTTCCGGTCAAAAACGGCGCGCACCGGCAATTATGCGGCGCGTCGGGCTTGAATGGCTGTACAGACTTATCTGTGAGCCGCGGCGGATCGGGCGTCTTGCCAGATTGCCACTGCTGTTTTTGACGGCAGCAAAGATCAGATATGGAGGAAAGCGAGCTTGAAACAGGGAAGACTGATCGTACTCGAAGGGATCGATGGCAGCGGAAAATCCACACAGTATCGGATGCTGTGCGAGAAGCTGCATCAGGATGGCATAGACTATAACCATATTGTTTTCCCTCGCTATGATAAGGAAAGCAGTGCGCTGATCCGGCTGTATCTGAACGGAGCTTTCGGTTTGCATCCCGACGACGTGAATGCGTATACCGCCTCGACCTTTTATGCGGTGGACCGCTTTGCCTCCTTTCGCGACGACTGGGGAAAGCTCTACCAAGACGGCGGCCTGATCGTATCTGACAGGTATACGACGTCGAATGCGGTCCATCAGGGCTGCAAGCTGCCGGATGAAGAACTGCCGTCCTTTTTCGCGTGGCTCAGCGATCTTGAATATGATAAAATGGGGCTGCCAAAGCCCGATCTTGTTGTCTATCTGGATGTGGATATCGAGACCTCCCTGCGCCGCATGCGCGCACGGGAGCAGCAGACCAACACGCACGCCGATATTCACGAGCAGGATACAGACTATCTCCGCCGCTGCCTGCGTACGGCGGAGCGCGCGGCCGAGTTCTACGGCTGGACGCGCATTGCCTGTCGCAGAAACGGTATCGAGCGCACGGCCGAAGAGAAGAGTGAAGAGCTCTACCGTTTGATCTGTTCCAAACTATAAAAAAGCGGGGTCTCCGAAGAGACCCCGAGTGAAGATTCAGCAGCAGCCGTTGTTGCAGCCGCAGTTGTTGTCACAGCCGCAGTTGTTGTTGCAGCCGCAGCCGTTTCCGCCCCAGCCGAAGAGAATGATGATCAGGATGATCAGCCAGATGCCGTTGTTGCAGGAATTGCAGAACATAGTTATCCCTTTCTCCGCGCTGCGATATTTACTTTTCCGTCATCCGGCGCGGCAGATGGCGAAAAGGACGACACGGTATTCTGGAGAACACCGCACCCATGACGGGAAGCCGAAGCGGATTCCCGCTGTTCATGCCATCCTATGACAGCATGCGGGAAAGGGTGCATCGATTCATACAGTATCAGGCCATGAAACAAGGAGACCAGTATATGTCAGAAGAACAGAAGAAAACCGGTAAACAGCGTCCTCCGGTACAGGGAGAGCGCGCTAAGGGCGGAAAGGCTGCTTTGGAAAAGCGCTCTGAAAAAAGAGCAAAGCAGCGCAGGGAGGATGAACTCCTGTTGGCTGAGTCTTCCGGCGACGAGACCAATTACGTTGGCGACAAAATGTCCGAGCGTGATTTTAGCCCTGTGCGCGGCAGCCGTGAATACCGTTCCGGCTGTCTCGGAGGGCTGATGTTTTTTGTGTTTATCGTCTGCGTCAGTGTTGTGTTTGCCGCTCTCGCCTGGATGGCTGCCAGTGACACGCTTGCACTGAACAAAGAGACTTTTACCGCAACGGTCACGCTCCCCGCGTCTGCTTTTGAAACAAAAACCGTGGCCGCTTATGACAAGGAGGGCAATCAGACCGGAACCGAGCGCGTCACGGTTGCGGATATCGACTATGTGGCTTCCGCCCTGAAGGAAGCGGGGCTGATCGAGTATAAATGGCTGTTTTCCACTTTTTGCAAGATGACGAATGCCGACGGCAAAATCGACCCCGGCAGTTACGAACTCCGCTCAAGCTATGACTACCGCGCCCTTGTCAATCATATGCGTGTCGGTGCCGGTGCCAGCGAGACCGTCCTCGTCACTCTGCCCGAGGGCTTCACAATGCGCCAGATGTTCAAGCGTCTCGAGGAGAACGGCGTCTGTAAAGCGGAGGACCTGATGGAGGCTGCTGCGTCGTACCAGTATAACTACAGCTTCCTTGAAGGCGTAGAGCCGGGAGACGCGGCGCGTCTCGAGGGCTATCTTTTCCCGGAAACCTATGAGTTCTATGTGGGGATGCAGGCTTCTAGCACGATCAACAAGTTCCTCACACAGTTCCACTATGTCTGGAACGCCGATCTGCAGGCCGCGGCTGACGCCCGGGGGATGACGATTCAGGAAGTGCTGACGGTGGCCTCGATGATCGAAAAAGAGGCGGCTGTCGATGTCGCAAACGGTGTGGACGAGCGCGCAAGAGTAGCTGCTGTCATCTATAACCGTCTTAATGCCGGCATGTCGCTCGGTCTTGAGTCCACGCTGCTGTACCTCTATCCCGACCACGAGGGGCCGACGACGAGTGAAATGCTCAATACCGAAAGCCCGTACAATACGATCCGTTATCCCGGACTGCCGCCCACGCCGATCTGCAATCCGGGGCTGGACGCAATCAAAGCGGCCTTGTATCCCGAAACCACCGGTGAATACTACTTTACCCTGGACGAGGCGACCGGACAGCACCGCTTCTTTACGAACGCGGCTGAATTCAACGCCTTCGTCGCCACACAGAGCTATGGACAGTAAAACAATTTTACTCGCTCCGGCCGGAGACAGGGAGCGCCTTGAAATGGCCCTCCTCTACGGTGCGGATGCGGTGTATCTGGCAGGGGAGGCCTACGGTATGCGCGCCTCCTCCTGCAATTTCGGCCGAGACGCGATGGAGCAGGCGGTTTCGCTCTGTCACCGCGCCGGAGCGGAGCTCCACGTGACCTGCAACACGCTTCCGCGTGAGCACGAGCTTGCCGCGCTGCCGGAGTATCTCGGCTTTTTGCAGGAAATCGGTGTTGACGCGCTGATCATTGCCGATCTTGGCGTCTTCGCGCTGGCAAGACAATTTGCACCTCGCGTTCGGAAGCACGTCAGCACACAGCTGGGCGTAATCAACAGCGCAACGGCCAACGAACTGTTTCGGATGGGGGCCGACACTGTTGTTCTCGCCCGTGAAACGACGATGGAAGAGATCCGACAGATCCGCAATAATACACCGCCAGATCTCAAACTCGAAGCATTTGTGCACGGTGCGATGTGTGTCTCATTTTCCGGACGCTGCCTGCTGTCGAACTATCTGACCGGGCGGGATGCCAACCGCGGTCAATGCGCCCAGCCCTGCCGCTGGAAGTATCATCTCGTCGAGGAAAAACGCCCCGGGCAGTATTTCGAGATTACGGAGGACGGCGGCACACATATCATGAACTCGCGCGATATGCGCATGATCGAACATATTCCGGAGCTGCTGGAGGCCGGCGTCTCATCCCTTAAGATCGAGGGACGCATGAAATCCGCCTATTACACAGCCGTTGTCACGAACGCCTATCGCCATGCGATCGACGAAGCACTGTCTGGGGTACCGCTGAGCCGTGTTTGGGTGGAGGAGACCGAGAAGCTCAGCCACCGGCCCTATTCCACTGGCTTTTATTTTGGGGAGCCCGGCCAGGTCTACGGCGAGAGCAGCTATGAGAGCAGTTCCGATGTCATGGCCGTCGTAGAGAACTGCGATACAGACGGACTGGCGCATTTGACGCAGCGAGGCAAATTCAGCCGCGGTGACACGCTTGAGCTGCTGCTGCCAGAGGGCGAGCCCATTGCCTTCACTGCCGAACACATCTTCGATGCAGACGGTGCGGAGATTGAAGATACCCGCCGGGCTATGATGCCCTTCACGATGCGTTTGCCTTGCCCGGCTCCGAAAAACGCGATCGTGCGGAAAAATCGCTCTTGACAAAATCCGCGAAGATGGTATATTAAATTAGTCATATATTCACGGCGTTGAGGAAACGAGCCGGAATTCTGCCATTGCAGAGAGGGACCGTCAGGTGCGAGGTCCTGTGTCAGAATCCGGCGGCCACTTCTGAGCCCTCCTGCGATAAGTGGGACGCAGCCCTGCGTTATGGGGACTGAGAGGCCGCATAATGCGGCAAATCAGGGTGGTACCGCGAACGAACCTTCGCCCCTGTGTACAGGGACGGAGGTATCTTTTTTATCAGAAATGAGAGGACAACACATGGAAAAGTACGGATTGAACCAACTGAGAGAGATGTTCCTGCGCTTTTTTGAGACCAAGGGCCACCTCCGTCTGCCGAGCTTCTCGCTGATTCCGCAGAATGACGCAAGCCTTTTGCTGATCAACTCCGGCATGGCTCCGATGAAGCCCTACTTCAAAGGCGAGCAGGAGCCGCCGCGCCACCGTGTCTGCACCTGCCAGAAGTGCATCCGCACCGGCGATATTGAGAATATCGGCAAAACCGCCCGCCATGGCACCTATTTTGAGATGCTGGGCAATTTCTCATTCGGCGACTACTTCAAGCGCGAGGCCATCCACTGGAGCTGGGAATTCCTGACCTCGCCCGAGTGGGTCGGCATGGACCCGGATCGCCTGTATCCCTCGATCTACGAGAATGACGATGAGGCCTTTGAAATCTGGAATAAGGAGATCGGCATTCCGGCCGATCGTATCTTCCGCTTTGGTAAGGCCGACAACTTCTGGGAGCACGGCTCCGGCCCCTGCGGTCCCTGCTCGGAGATCTACTACGACAGAGGCGAGAAGTACGGCTGCGGCAAGCCCACCTGCACGGTCGGCTGTGACTGCGACCGCTATATGGAAGTCTGGAACAACGTGTTCTCGCAGTTTGACAACGACGGCGAGGGCAACTATACCGAGCTCAAACAGAAGAATATCGATACCGGCATGGGTCTCGAGCGTCTGGCCGTCGTCTGCCAGGACGTCGATTCGCTGTTCGATGTCGACACCGTGATGAATATCACGCACAAGGTCAGCGAGCTGACCGGCGCCTATTACGGGCAGAGCCACAAGAAAGATGTCTCTCTGCGTGTCATCACCGACCATATCCGCGCAGGCGTGTTCATGATCTGTGACGGCGTGCTACCCTCCAACGAAGGCCGCGGCTATGTGCTGCGCCGTCTGCTGCGCCGCGCCGCCCGCCATGGTAAGCTGCTCGGCGTCAACGAGCCCTTCCTGTATGAGGTCATCGACACGGTCGTGCACGAAAATGAGTGCCAGTATCCCGAGCTGCGCGAGAAACAGGCCTATATCACCAAGGTCATCAAGACTGAGGAAGAGAACTTTGCCCGCACGATCGACGCCGGCATGAAGATTTTTGCTGAGCTCCTCGACGAGCACAAGCGCAAGGGTGAGACTGTCTTTTCCGGTGAGGACGCGTTCAAGCTCTATGATACCTACGGCTTCCCCGTGGATCTGACGATCGAGATGTGCGCCGACGAGGGCATGAGCGTGGACGAGGCCGGCTTTAAGGCTTTCATGGAAGAGCAGCGTGTCCGTGCCCGCAAAGCGCGCGAGGCACTGGGCGATCTGGGCTGGGCCGGCGTTGAATTCGGCAAGGACATCCCCGACACCGAGTTTACCGGCTATGACCACACCAGCGACGAGGGAACCATTCTGGCTATGATCTCTGAGGATGAGACTCAGACCGAGATCGGCTCCGGCGTCGAGGGCATCATTGTCCTGGACAAGACTCCGTTCTATGCCGAGATGGGCGGCCAGGTGGCTGACCATGGTGTGATCCGCTGCGGCGAGAGTGAGTTTATCGTTACCGATGTGCAGAAGAACAAGGGCGGCAAGTATATGCATTACGGCGTGGTCAAAGCCGGTACCTTCTCCGTTGGCGACAAGGTGACCGCCAGCATCGACCTGACACGCCGCCGCGCGATCTGCCGCAGCCATTCCGCGGCTCACCTGCTGCAGAAGGCACTTCAGACCGTGCTTGGCGAGCACGTCCACCAGGCCGGCTCCCGCAACGATCCGGACAAGGTACGCTTTGACTTTACCCACTTCTCCGCCGTCACGCCGGAGGAGCTTGCCAAGATCGAATGGCTGGTCAACCGCGCGGTCCTGGCCGGCGGCGATGTCGTGACCGAGGTCATGAGTCTCGATGAAGCCAAGAAGCTCGGTGCCATGGCCCTGTTTGGCGAAAAGTATGGGGATCGCGTCCGCGTTGTCCGTATGAAGGACGAAAACGGCGAGGACTATTCTATGGAATTCTGCGGCGGCACGCATGTGCCGAACACGGCCATGGTCGGCGCTTTCCATATCGTCAGCGAAGGCAGCGTCGCCTCCGGCGTGCGCCGTATCGAGGCCATCACCGGGCGCGAGAGTCTCAATACGATCACCAGTATGCGCAAGTCCCTCGACGATATGGCGGCGCTGCTCAAGGCCAAGCCCGAGGATCTCACCGCGCGTATCATGGCTCATATGAACGAGCTGAAGGAGCTTAAGAAGTCCCTGCAGCAGTTCCAGGATAAGGAGCTGCTCAACGAGGCCGGCCGTCAGCTGGCAGCCGCGCGTGCACTGGGTGATCTTCGACTGGTGAAGCTGTCTCTCGAGAATGTCAGCGTCGATGATCTGCGCAAGATCGGCGACTTTTTGAAGGATAAGGAGCAAAACCTGGTGGCGGTGCTCTCCACGGTCAACGGCGAGAAGCTGAGTCTGCTGGCTGTCTGCGGCAAGGGCGCGATCGCCAAGGGTGTCAAGGCCGGCGATATCATCAAGACCATTGCCCCGATCGTCGGCGGCCGCGGCGGCGGTAAGCCTGACTCTGCCATGGGCGGCGGCAGCGATCTCGCAAAGCTTGGCGAGGCCATGGATGCTGTTGAGCCCTTTGTCAGCGGCAAGCTGTGATCCATTCACACGGAGGTAATCAAAATGGCTGACAATTGCTTGTTTTGCAGGATCATCGCCGGGGAAATCCCGAGCACTAAGGTGTATGAGGACGAGCACGTCTTCGCATTCCGTGACATCAATCCCCAGGCACCGGTCCATATTCTGGTTGTTCCCAAGGAGCACATCGCATGCGCGGCCGATATCAACGCTGATAACTCTGTAGCCGTGGCGCGCTGCTTCGAGGCTATTGCCAAAATTGCCAAGGCGGAGGGGCTCGATACCGGATACCGTGTCATCAACAACTGCGGGGAGGACGGCGGCCAGACGGTTATGCACCTGCATTTCCATCTGCTCGGCGGCGAAAAGCTCTCCGAGAAAATGCTCTAAAAAACGATGTAGTAATTCCATCTGCCGCGCAGAATTATTCTGCGCGGCAGTTAGGATAGAGGGGGAAAAGAGGCATGAGACGGCTGGCGATCGCATCGGGTGCATTCAGTGCGGCGGTTTTCGTTTCGTGCTATCTGCTGCCCTCTGTGTTGTTGTTGCCGCTTGCGGCTGTGGGTATAGTAGGCGGATCGGCACTGTTATTTCTGAAAGAACGTTGGCTTCGCCCCGGCTGTATTGCGTTGTTTGGACTTGCCTTCGGATTCCTGCTGTGCTTTGTCCACACACAGCTGACGCTTCGCCCGGCGGAAGCGCTCTCTGAACAGGAGAGGTCTTTCTTCGGCACGGTCGAGAGCTATCCTGTTCCAAGCGGGGAGGGCTGGCGCGTCGAGATGAAGCTATCGATCGCCGGAGTGCCGGATCTGCGCGCTGTCGTCTATGACCGCTCTGATGCTCTCTCTTTGGCTGCACCGGGCGACAGATTTGCCTGTCGGGGAAAGCTTCGCCGCGCAGATCTCCGCTACGGCGAGCGCTATGACGCTTACAATGCCCGCGACATTTATTTGATTGCGAATCTGATCAGTATTCCTCAGAAAATATCCCACAGCGCAACTCTTCGTACACTTGCACTGCGCGTTAACCGCCTGCTCGCAGGGGAAATCAGTGGGTTCTTTCCAACAGACACGGCGCATTTTTTTAAGGCGCTGATGTTGGGCGATAAAAGCGACCTCTATAAGGATGAGGACTTGTATTTTGCCATGAGCCGCTCCGGCTTTATGCATATTGTGGCGGTCTCCGGCATGCACGTGGCCTTCCTGGTCAGCCTGCTGCAGATGATGATGGGTGTCGGCCCACGCAGCTCGCTCGTGTGTCTCGGCTTGATTTGGTGCTTTGTGTTGGTGACCGGCGCCAGCCCTTCTGCCGTGCGCGCCGCCTTTATGCAGAGTACCTTGCTGATTGCCCCACTCGTACGCCGGGAAAATGACCCACCGACTTCGCTTCTTTCTTCCCTTGGGCTTATTCTGCTTGCAAACCCCAACGCCTGTACCAGCGTCAGCCTGCAGCTATCCTTCGGTGCAATGGCCGGACTGATGCTCTTTTCCGAGCCGATCCGTTCGGTTCTGGAACGTGCGTTTCATGTGCACAACAGGCTGCGGCTTTTCGATTATGCCATCGACACCGTGGCAAGTTCCCTGGCTGTCCTTGCGTTCACACTGCCGCTGTCGGCTATTCATTTCGGCGTCGTGAATGTGCTCTCGCCGCTCAGCAATCTGCTGGCTCTCTGGTGCGTGCCGCTTTGCTTTGGCGGCGGATATGCGGTCTGCCTGCTGTCTTTCCTCTGGAGCAAACTCGGTATGGCTGCTGCTGCTGTGCTCTCCTGGCTGGCACGGTATCTGTTTGCTGTGACAAAATGGATCTCAGCGTGGAACTTTGCTGCGCTGTATCTGGATAATCCTGTGATTGTCGTCTGGCTATGCGTCAGTCTGTTTTTGATTTTCGCGGTTGCCGTTTCGCGGCTGCGGCCATGGGTAAAGCTTGTGCTGCCGACAACCGTTGGAGCGGCCCTGCTGGCCATGGCGCTGATGGCGACGAAGTGGTATTACAGTGCAGGTACTGCGACCTTTACCGTGCTGGATGTGGGGCAGGGACAGTGCATCACCGCGTTTGCCGGGGATAAGACCGTCATGGTCGACTGTGGCTCTATATACACGCTGGAGAATGCCGGAGATGTGGCGGGCGGCTGGCTGCGCAGCTGTGGACGGAAGCGCGTGGACATTCTGCTGCTGACACACCTGCATACCGACCACGCAGATGGTGTCTGCCGCTTGATGAATTATGTGGATATTGATACGATCGTACTGTCGGATGAGGCGGATTCCGACACGGATGTGCAAAGTGAGATTTTAGAAAAAGCGGCTCAGAAGGGGATTCGTATCACCCGATTAAAGAAAGATACAGTGATGGAGGCGGGTGCCCTCCAGCTGCGGCTGTTTGCCCCGGTAGGCAAAGGCAGCGTGAACGAGCGCTGCATCTCCGCGGTCATTTCCTGCGGAGAGTACGATCTCCTCGTTACCGGCGATATGGATGCATCCTCAGAGAAGGCGCTGCTGGCCGAGCAGGAGCTTCGGGATATCGAGCTTCTGATTGTCGGCCACCATGGCTCGAAGTACTCTTCCTCAACGGAGTTGCTGCGCTCGATCGGCGCCGATACAGCCGTCATCAGCTCGGGCTATAATACCTTTGGCCATCCCACGCCGGAGACGCTTGAGCGGCTGCGGGATAACGGATATAACATACACAGAACAGACACGGAAGGGAATATCAGCTTTCGTGTTCCGCAGGAGAAAGCGTATGGCAAGTAAAAAAACGCAGAAACCGGAGAAAATCAACGTCAATGCCGAGGTACAGCGCCTGCGCGCGGAGGGGCCGCGGCGGCTCTACCTGCTCTACGGGCCTGAGACCTATCTCAGTGAGTTTTATCTCAACAAGCTGAAAGCTGTCTGCCTCCCGGACGGAGAGGACAGCTTCAGCTATAAGCGGATGAACGGGCCGGAGCTCGATATGCAGCAGCTTCGTGAATCCATCGACGCCATGCCGTTCATGACGGAGCGGACCTTTATCGAGCTGAGAGATATCGACTTTGGGAAGGTCAAGCAGGGCGACGAACTGCTGAAGCTTTTAAAGGATATCCCGGAATACTGCACGGTGGCCTTTTATACCCAGGAGGAGCAATACGTCCCGGACGGTCGCTTGAAGCTGGTCAAAGGTATCAAGGCCATCGGGACGGAGCTTGTCTTTACCGAACAGTCACAGGGTGAACTGATCCGTTGGATCGCCCGGCGCTTTGAGGCGGTCGGAAAGCAGGTCGAGATGGAGGCCGCACAGCAGATTTTCTTCTTCTCCGGCGGCCTTATGAACAATATGATCCCGGAGATCGAGAAAATTGCCGGCTATGCCAAGGGAAACCGGGTCACGCTCTCCGATGTGAACGCCGTCGGCAGCCGTCTTCCGGCCGCGGAGGTCTTTGACCTGACCGACTATATCGGACAGAAGCAGTATGACAGGGCCATGGAGGTGCTTCATGACCTGATCGCCGCCGACAGTGACGGCAGCGATCCGATCGCGCTGCTGGCTCTGCTCGGTACACAGATGCGGCGGCTGTATGTCGCCCGCTATGCGATTGACCACCAGCTTGGCGCAAAGTTCGTCATGGACACCTGCGGTATACGCTACGACTTTATTGCACGTAAGCTGATCACGGCCGCGCACGGCTTTGCGCCGGATCAGCTTCGGCGAGCGGTCGAGCTGTGTGCCGAGACGGACTATCAAATGAAAAGCAGCTCCACGGATGACATGGAGCTGCTCAAGGATTTGATTTTGCGCATTGCAACGGGGGAGAAGCGTGCTTAAGGTAAAAGAAGTGATTGTTGTTGAAGGGCGATATGATAAAAACGCCTTAAGCCAGGTGGTGGACGCCGTCATACTGGAGACCGGCGGCTTTGCGATCTTTAACGACAGGGAAAAACAAAAGCTCCTTCGCACGATGGCCGAACGGCGCGGTCTGATTGTTCTGACCGATTCGGACGGCGCGGGTTTTGTCATCCGCAACTTTATCAAGGGCTGCGTTGATCCGAAGCTTGTCCGGCACGCCTATATCCCGGACATCCACGGCAAGGAAAAGCGAAAAACGGCCCCCTCAAAGGAGGGCAAGCTCGGCGTCGAGGGTATGCGTCCGCAGGTGCTGCTGGAAGCACTGCTGCGCGCCGGCGCGAGCGTCGAGGATGAAGCAGCATCCGAGCCGTGCATTACTAAGGCGGATCTCTATGCCCGCGGTCTCAGCGGCGGGACGGACAGCGCAAGCAAACGTAAGGCGCTTCAGAAGCGTCTCGAGCTGCCGGAGCATCTCTCGGCAGACGCGCTGCTCGATGTGCTAAACGCGCTGATGAGCCGCGATGCTTTTTATGATTTGGAGCTTTGATCTTCAAGAATGGCCGAGGCCAGAATGCCGATCAGCAGAAGGCCCTGCGGCGCTTCGGCCAGGGCCTCGGCCGTCATGTACTGCGTGTAATGCGTTAGCGAGCAGGATATGTTCAGATGCAGCATGAACGAACAAAACAGCATGAAGGCGCTCAATTGAATGCTGCGAATGAAGATAAACCAGGCCGGATCGCTCATGTGCAGCATCCGGTTGACAATGGCGCGGAGTTTCATGGCATCACCTCGCGTTCATTGTACAGCAGAGATCAGGATTCGACAAGGAACAAGTTCTTCCAGCACCTTGCTTACAGGGCTTTCCGGTAGCGGATGATCGTATACAGCTCGCCGTTTCGCTCGTCTACGCGCTCCTCGCAATCAAGCGGCTCAAAGCCCAGGGACTGCGCCAGAGCACGAGAGGCCAAATTTGCCTCGCGCGAGGAGTAGATAAAGATCTTCGCGCCGTAAAATGTTTTGGCGCGGTGGAACAATGCCTGAACGATCTGCCTGCCATAGCCCTTACGCACGAAAGCGGGGCCGAGGGCAATGCCGGTCTCACCGCAGGTATCGGCATCAAGCTGCTCAAGTCCGGCAAAGCCGATCGCCTGCATACGGTGCTTGTCGTATACAAGGTAAGTATCGTGCTCGGCCTGAAAGCGGATCGTCCGCTCCATACGGGAAATGGCGTCCGTCTCGCTTGTCGTGACGGACCATAGCATATATCGGGCCGTCTCGGGGTGGGACCAGACATTTTCAAACATAGCACGCCAGTCGGAAAGCTGCCCCTTGGCCAGCAGCAGATCCGCTGTTTCGATCCAATCGACGCGACAGGGCTCGTCCAACGGAGGCAGTGCGTCGATGACCTCAATGGCGTGCAGCCTTGCGTACGGACTGTCGAGGGTCAGAGTCTGAATACCAAAGACCTCCGCGGCTTTTGTATTCTCTGAACGGTCATCCAGAAAAAGACACTCTTGTGCCTTCAGCCGATAGCGCGACAGCAGGCACTGATAAAAGCAGGGATCCGGCTTGCCTGTGTGCTCGGCGAAAGATACAACCTCGCCGTCCACAAAGGCGTGAAATGGCCGGGCGGCCACATGGAGCTGCCACAGCCTGTCCGGATAGTTGGAGAGCAGGTAGACGCCGTAGCCTTTTTCCTTCAGCGTCTCGAGGCGGTCGGCCAGATCGTGCCGGACTGTACACCAGTCACCGGCATTGTCAAAGAACCATGTCAGGGCAGGGCCGTCGTCAGGAAAACGCCGGAAAATGTCGGATCTGACCTCCTCGTCGGAAACCTCGCCGTTGTCATACTTTTGCCAGAGCGTCAGCGCCTCGCCTTGAACGCCGCCGCCGAAAATCCCGGCGGCCAGCCGCTTCACGCCCTCGTCGTCATAGCCGAGTTCCTTGAATTTGTATTTCCAGGTATAGTCCACCAGAACATACCCGACGTCAAAGACGATATTCCGGATCATGGATCGATTCCCCCTGTGCTGCCAGAACAGCAGATCCTGATGTCTTTACGCGGAGAAATAAAACGTGCTGCAATTATGAAACGATTATACCTTGTTTTGAACAATGACGTCAATACATACACGGCAGCCTTGTCGAAGTTCCTGGAATTCTCAGATCATATAACGGGCGCAGGTGGAATACCTGCGCCCGTTTCTATGGATTACGCGCTATTATTTAAAAAAGGCTCCCTTACTACCGATAATGTACCAAGTGGTACCGAAAATCTTTGATTTCCGTTGTCGAACTGATACAGCACAGCAGGGGAGTCTTATTTCGCATATTGTCAGAACTCTTTTACATTGTCCTTTTTATAAAGCAGGTGGTATGCACCGAAGAATGTCAGCAGCCCGAAAACCGCAGTGATGCCCTCCAGTGCCCATGCGGAAATGCTGATGATATGAAAGATGCTCAAGGCTCCGATAAAATCCATTCCGGTATGGAGGACAATGGCCAAAGGATACAGCCAGAAGCGCTTTTTATCCCGGCAGGCGTAAAACACAAGGATGGATGCGCCTATGTGGAACAAGACCGCGAATATCCGCTCGATTATGGCTATAGCCAAATCTGAAAACGAGAATCCGGTGAGCAAAGCCACAACGGTATCGACATTGGCCAGCTGCTCCGGAGCCTGCGCTGTGACCTGATCGATCACTGCGCCAAAGGTGCCGGTGTTGATCATAACGGCGTAAGCAATGTACTGAATATAGGTAAGAGCGAGTATCAGCATGACCTCAAAGCCGCCGTGCCCAATGCCGTATGAGATCGACGTTTCTCTGTTTCTGCGCTTTCTGAGGACCGTTTTGAAGGCGACAAGTCTGCCTGTCTCCTCAAAAACGCCCGGGAAAAGCCCGGCCACAAGCGCCAGAAGCACCGGGTTTGCGTTCAGAAACCGGCTGACGGCGTGATCTGAAAGACCCATTGCCGTAGGAAACGCCAGCACGTTCTGGATCGGCTTTTCCAGAATCAGCGCAAACAGAAGGAAAGTCGCCGCGCCGACTATAATCGTTTGAATAGGCTCATTTTTTCTGATTTTCCAGATAACAGCCATCACCAGCGGCGCTATGATAAAGATAACAGCGCCTGTTATCAGAAAGGCGAAGGAGGCAACTCCGACGTGAGCGTTCTCAAGCATTTCAAATCACCTCCGCGTCTTCCTTGCTGAGGACCTTTTTCTGCCAGCTCCATTCCCCGCACTTCGGGCACTTCATGTACCTCGTTCTGCCAAAGTGCATGGCGAGATTTGTCTGCCAATAGGTAGGCACATGTCTGTCATGGCATTTCTGGCACTCGTAGTATCCGGCCTTCTGCTCGATGCCTACGGCTATAAAGGCAACAGTAACGATCATTACCAGAGCAAATGCGATAAGAGCGATCTGCAGACCGGTCGGCATTTCCACATAGGCTGCAACAGCGCATAAAATAAAACCTGCAACAGTCGCCGGAGCTCCGATCAAATATTCCATTCTAAGCATCTGCCGGTTCTTTTCCTCAACTTCCCGCCGCATGGCAATCAGGTTTTCTTCCGCCCGTTTGTCAAATGATTCGGCCATGATTCTTTCGCCCGACAGGAGCTCATTGACATTGATTTTCAAAAGCTCGCACAGCTCCAGCATGATCCCGGAATCCGGCATAGACTTTCCGGTCTCCCATTTTGACACGGCCCGGTCGCTGATCCCGAGCTTTTCGGCCAGAATGGCCTGAGTCATGCCCTGTTCCTTTCTGCAGGAAGCTATGTACTTTCCGATTTTGATCTGATCCATATCGGGCACCTCCTTTCATGACCTAAGCATAACCGATATTGTCATCCTGTTCCACGAACCATGGGTTGATTTCCGGCGACTCTACCGATGGTTGAGTCCGGTAAAATGCGCTCCCCGCCGCCGCTGATGGCAGTGTGGGAGCCTTGGTGTGTCTTTATAGTTCTTTCTTGAGCATTATGATTTCGTCTGTTCTGTATTCCTCAATAAATCCATGCTTCAGAAACATCGTGATCGCCGGATTATCTATCGCAATATCGTCATACAGTACATCTACACCATTCTTTTTAGCCGCACTACACAGCAGGTCCAATCCAATGTTGCCATAGCCTTTACCTCTGTATGGGGCATGGACTATGACATCTGCGACATAAAGGTTTCGGCCGCTATCGTAATGATAGGCAATCTCTCCAATAAAGCGACCGGTATTATCCATCAAATATCTGTAATATCGTTTGTCCTCATGATTCACAATCCAGAAATCGTACCAGTCACGCCATTCCTCTTGCGGAAAGGGGATCGTCCCTCCCCATGCATGGTTATACGACATAGTTTCCGGATCTGCCATCATTTTCCGCCTGAACCAAAGATCTTCCAAAGACGGTGTAAAAAGCGTAATGAGACCTTCCCATTCTTCTTTCGTCAGCAGATTTACATGCCCTTTGCGTGTTTCACCCATCTGTGGAACGGGAACCTCATCGCTCGTCCACTGATGCCTGAAGCTGAGCTTTTCCTGCACACGTTTCGATTTCTCATTGCCATCGTAGTAACCGCACCACACTCGGGCAAGGTTCAGATCTTCAAAGGCGTGGCGCAGCAGCTCTTTTGCCGCCTCCGGCACAAGGCCCCGCCCCCAATAGGGAACGCCTAGCCAGTAGCCCAGTTCTGCTTCGTCATCCTTAGAGGCGAGATCGTTATGATGCAGGCCTATGCTGCCAATGGGAAGTCCGGTTTTCTTCAGCACGATGGCATAGGTCTCCGGTACCATCAGAACATCATGGATGACCTGACGGCTGTTCTCCACACTGGTATGCATCGGCCACCCGGCCATCGGACCTACTCTGGGATCTTTGGCGTATTTATAACATTCTTCTGCATCCGTTTCTTCCCACGGACGCAGAAGAAGCCTTTCTGTTTCTAACGTCATTTTCTATTCTCTCTTTCTTGGCTCCACGCCGCCGCTGATGGCAGTGTGGGAGCCTTTTCTCATGCAAATATGATAAGGACAATTCCCGCAATCAAGATTGCTATACCAACTACAAATTCCACCATTCCGACGCGCTTTGCATAGTCCTCATTTTTACGACCTGCTTTGGAATCAGCCTCGAAGCCATTGATGAGATTATACTTTTTCCGAAAGTAAATAAAATACCCGAACAGAGCAAATGCCAATCCCAGCAGAACGGACAAGATTTTCAACACAATCATAGCTAACCTCCGACATCTAAATCACAGCTTCAACCCTATAACAAAACATCTATATCACTAACTCAACCCTATGACATCTAAATGGCCTACTCAACCCTCCGAACATTTCCTTTGATATGCTTCCACGGAGGGATTATCTCGGCCATTTTTGCTCACCGCCGTTGACGTTCAAACGCCCGGAAAGCCCGTAAATACGGCACTTTTTCGGCAGTCAGTTCTTAACCCGTGACATCAATACTACCGTCTCCACGTGGCTTGTCCTTGGAAACATATCGACAGCGGTGACTTTATCCAATACATAGCCGAGACTGTTGAAGCGCAGAATATCCCTTGCAAGCGTGGCCGGGTTGCAAGAAACGTAAACGACCCGCTCAGGCTGCATCGAGGCTACGGCAGAAATAGCCGTTTCTGACATCCCTTTGCGCGGCGGGTCGACGACCACAACCTTTGGCTTCAGGCCGCGAGCGGCAAGTGTCTGTGCAGCCTCGCCGGCGTCGGCACAGAGAAACTCGGCGTTTTCAATGCCGTTCAACAGGGCGTTTTGTCGGGCGTTCTCCACCGCCTCCGGCACGATTTCGGCGCCGATGACTTTCCCGGTTTTTCGGGCCAGACACAGGCTGATTGTGCCAGCCCCGCAGTAGAGATCAAAGGCCAGATCGTTGCCGGAGAGGTTGGCGTACTCGACGGCCCGATCATACAGCCGCTCGGCCTGCGGGGGATTGATCTGAAAGAAAGCCTGCGGCGCAATGATAAAGCGGTTGCCGCAGAGTGTATCTTCAATTTCGGCCTTGCCCCAGAGTGTATAAAAGCTGCCGGACATCACGGTGTTCCCGCGCGTTTTGTTCACGTTCAGCACAATGCCGGTGAGCTCGGGGCAGGCATTCCGCAGGGCCTCCACGAGTGCTTGTGTCTCAGCACCGAAGCCGCCGGCAGCGACGATCACGGCAACGGCGTCGCCGGTATGGCGCGCTGTGCGGCAGAATATGTGACGCACAAGCCCCTTACCGCTTGCCTCATCATAAGCGGGCAGCTTTTTCTCACGCATGAAACGGACCAGGGCGGCGGCAGTCCGGTCGGCCAGCTCATGCTGGATGAGACAACTGTCCACAGCCGTCAGCTCGTGGCTGCGTTCGCGGTAAAAGCCGGAGCAGGGGAGACCGTTCACATCTGCCACGGCGAAGATGCCCTTGTTGCGATAGCGCGTGACCGATTCACTGCCGATGATTTCCTCACAGCGCAGCGTCTGTTTTCCAATGTGAGATAAGGCATCGTTGACGCGGCCGAGCTTGAAGCGCAGCTCCTCGTCATAGCTCATGTGCCAGAGATCACAGCCGCCGCAGCGGGAGAAATAGAGGCATTGAGGCGTAAGGCGTTGAGCGGAGGGAGACAGATTTTCTTCGCCGCGGGCGTAGACGGCAGTGGACGTCACCTTGACGATACGGATCGTCCAGCGTTCTCCGACGATTGTGCGCGGTACAAAAACGGCGCGGCCGTCAATGCGGCATACGCCGTGGCCCTCCGAGGAATAGCCCTCGATCAAAACAGTATGTAATTGGTTCTTTTTAAGTTCCATCATGGCATTGATTGTAGCATATTATTTTTCTTTCCGCAATCTGTGTATAGTATTTCTTTCGGCGGGCAAACTAAGGAAGCGATGAATAAAGCACTGCGTGCCGGTACGATGTGCGCAGCACTCTATTCACTGATTTCTGGAAAGCGTTATGGGACAAGGAGGCAATCAATGAATAAACGGATGATAAGTGGCATCCTGGCGGCGGTTTTGTGCGTGGCGCTCAGCGGATGCGGCAGCTATCGAACGGACGAGGACATGGTCATTCCCAGTATGCCGCCGGTACTCACCCCGGATGCGGATGACGGAGTCGTCACTGACAGGGACGGTGTCATTGAAGACAGAGATACCGGACGCACGGCACGTGACGACCGCGACACGGATGAGCGTGCAGCGGATGACGAACGGAACGGAGATGGGCTTATGGGGAATTTAATGCCCTCCGCTCCCGTACAGAGTACACGCCCGGAAGCCACCAGACAGCCGGGGACCAAGAATTCCTGAAAGAATCGACCGGGTCAATCACGACCCGGTCGATTTAGGCCGCAGACAAACCCTTATGGCAAGGGTTCGACTCGCATGGGGAGATTGTGAAGAGGGGACGGTAATCCCCTCTTCACGTTCAATCATAGCAAAATGGGAACTTTTTCGGATAGTTCCCATTTTGCTTTCAAGCTGTCGACACTTTGTCGACAGCTTGAATCGACCGGGTCGAGCTTGACCCGGTCGATTTTGTCAGGAATTCTTGGGTCCAGGCTGTCTGGTCTCTTCCGTACGTGCGCTTTGTCCATGGTCGGAGGGCCTTACACTACCCATAAGACCATCTTC
>ODAI012796214.1_pt1 | contig 21421 bp, 18 predicted proteins | sample 1539321 | NCBI WGS metagenome assembly ODAI01 (sample SAMN02144231, study PRJEB22623) | gut metagenome | biome: sheep rumen | host: Ovis aries | place: New Zealand | reverse complement strand
TTCTATATCGACGTCCGTACTCCCGGTAAGCTGTTCGATGAGTTCTACAGACGTGCTGTTGAACAGTATGGCGTTCATTATATCAAGGGTATGGTCGGCAAGGTCGCTCCCAGAGCTGACGGCACTCTCGATGTGCAGGCATCAGACCTTATATCCAATGAGCAGCTGCATATCAATGCAGACCTCGTGGTGCTCGCAACTTCCATCGAGCCCGACAAGACTGCTCGTTCCATAGCTACTATGCTCACAGCATCTATGGATACCAATGACTTCTTCACCGAGGCTCATCCCAAGCTTCGTCCCGTAGAGTCTCCTACAGCAGGCGTATTCCTTTCCGGTGTATGTCAGGGCCCCAAGGATATCCCCGAGACCGTTACACAGGCAGGTGCCGCTGCTGCAAAGGTAATAGGACTTCTTGCAAAGGATCAGCTCGTAGGCAATCCTTGTGTTGCTCATTCCGACGAGCTCATGTGCAACGGCTGCTCTTCCTGCGAAAAGGTATGCCCCTATGGCGCCATCACCTATGTGGACAAGGAATTCAGACAGCCTGACAGGACTGTTGCTATACGCAGAGTCGCTTCTGTCAATCCTGCGGTCTGCCAGGGCTGCGGTGCTTGTACTGTTGCCTGCCCGTCAGGTGCAATGGATCTTAACGGCTTTTCCAACTCTCAGATCATGGCGGAGGTAGATGCGGTATGCAGGTAAACGGAGAATTCAGACCACTTATCGTTGCATTTTGCTGCAACTGGTGTTCCTATGCGGGTGCCGACCTTGCGGGAACAAACAGGCTCAATTATCCTGCCGATGTCAAGATAATAAGAGTTCCCTGCTCATGCAGAGTTAATCCCATGTTCGTGCTCAGAGCCTTCCAGAGAGGCGCCGACGGAGTGATACTCTGCGGCTGCCACCCCGGAGACTGCCACTATACTTCAGGCAACTACTTCACAAGAAGAAGGATGACCCTTCTTTTCTCCATGCTGGACTTTATGGGCATAGAGAGAGAAAGGACCCGTGTGGAGTGGGTATCTGCTGCGGAAGGCGCAAAGTTTGCCAAGACCATGAACGAATTCTGTGAGGCAGTGGCAAAGCTCGGCGAAAATAAGAGATTGGAGGATCTGAGATGCAAGAAGTAAAGGATCGTGCAAAGCAGCTCCTTGCCGACGGTACTGTGAACCGTGTCGTAGGCTGGAAGGCCGGCGAATTTTCCTATGATATCACACCGGCGGTGTTCACATCTGCCGAGGAGATAGACAAGGATTTCATTTATAATGATTTCTGTGCCCCCAATCTCTCAAAGTACCTTATCAAGGAATCCCGCAAGGAGGGAAAGCTGCTTGTTTTCCTAAAGCCCTGCGATACATACAGCTTCAACCAGCTTCTCAAGGAGCACAGGATACTCCGTGAGAATGTGTATGTGATAGGTGTCCCCTGCACAGGAAAGGCAGATATAGATACTGTAAGGGCAATGGGGTTCCAGGGCATCACCGGTATGGAAAGCGACGGGGAGAATGTGACCGTTCACACTCTTTACGGCGACAAGACCGTTCCCAAGGCAGACACTCTGGGCGATAAATGCAAGACCTGCAAATCCAAGAAGCACGTCGTATATGATGAGCTTATCGGAGAAGATGGCGAGGTAAATACTGACGGTGCCCGCTTTGAACTGGTGGAGAAGCTGGAAAAGATGACCGCCGATGAGCGCTTTGAGTTCTGGAGAGGGGAGCTTTCCAAGTGCATACGCTGCAACGCCTGCAGAAATGTATGTCCTGCCTGCTCCTGCGAGAACTGCGTATTCGACAACCCCGCATCCGGTATACAGCAGAGAGCGGCTGTCAACTCCTTTGAGGAGAATATGTTCCACCTTATCCGCTCCTTCCATGTTGCAGGCCGCTGCACAGACTGCGGAGAATGTACCAGGGTATGTCCCCAGAATATACCCCTGCACCTTATCAACAGAAAGTATATCAAGGATATCAACGAATTCTACGGTGATTTCCAGGCCGGTGAGGATACCGAGACAAGGGCGCCTCTCAATGCCTATACCTTTGATGACTGCGAGCCCGGCATAGTTTATTCAAGAGGAGGTAATGAATGATGTTCAGACTTCCTGTAAACAGACTTGATGATCTTTTTGCGGCTGTTTCCGCAGTAAACTCCCTTTACCTGCCTGTTGACGGAAATGACGGCAGAGCCTCCTACAAGAAATGGGAGGAGGGCACAAAGCTTTCTTCAAAGCTGAATACCGTAAGGAGCGCAAAGGACTTTTTCTTCCCCCAGACCACAAATCTCTGCGATTTCAATGTGAAGGACAAGGAGATAGAGGTCATAGACATAAGAGCGGACAGCGAGGACTTCGTGGTATTCGGTGTGAGAGCCTGTGATGCAAGGAGCTTTACCATACTTGACAAGGTATTCCTTGCAGATCCCATCGACAGCTACTACGCCACAAAGCGTGAGCACGGCACCATAGTTACTCTTGCCTGCACAAGACCGGAGGAGAATTGCTTCTGCAACGTGTTCGGCATAGACATGACCTCTCCCGAGGGAGATGCTGCCTGCTGGCTCACAGATGAATATCTCTATATAAATGCCAACACCGGAAAGGGCACCGCATTTATCGACAGCATCAAGGCTTTGCTTGAAGAATGTTCCGATGAGGACGTAAAGGCACAGCAGACCGCTGTCAAGGAGATAGCCGGGAAGCTGCCCTTTGCGGGAGTTTCCACAGATTATTTCAAAAAGAATACTCTTCTTGATATATTCAATTCCGAAAAGTGGGAAAAGCTGTCGGAATCCTGCCTTGCCTGCGGTACCTGCACATTTGTATGTCCTACCTGCCAGTGCTATGACATAAAGGATTTCAATACCGGCCACGGCATAAAGCGCTATCGTACATGGGATTCCTGTATGTATGCCGATTTCACCAAAATGGCGGCGGCAAATTCAAGAAATACACAGATGCAGCGCTTCAGACAGAGGTTCATGCACAAGCTGGTATATTTCCCCGAAAACAACAACGGTGAATTCGGCTGCGTGGGATGCGGCAGATGTCTTTCCAGATGTCCCATCTCCATGAATATAATCAAGGTCATAAAGGCATTCGAGGAGGAGTGAGCTATGCATAACGAAACACTGATACCCAAGATAGGAGTAGTTACTGACATACGCCAGGATACTCCCGATGTCAAGACCTTCAGAGTTGTCGGCACAGACGGCAAAAAGCTCTTTGAGCATATTCCCGGACAGTGTGCCATGGTGAGCATGCCCGGTGTGGGCGAGGGTATGTTCTCCATAACCTCATCACCCACGAATACCGAATTTATGGAGTTCTCCATAAAGAAGTGCGGTGTTCTCACCTCATGGCTCCACTCTATGGATGTGGGACAGCAGATCACCGTAAGAGGACCCTACGGAAACGGTTTCCCCGTGGAGACCACCTTCAAGGGCAAAAATCTCCTCTTTATAGCCGGCGGTATAGGTCTTGCACCTTTGCGTTCGGTGATAAACTATGTAAGGGACAAGCGTGAGAATTACGGCTCCGTGCAGATAGTATACGGCTCCAGATCCAAGGATGACCTGGTGGATTATCAGGAGATACTTGATGAATGGATGTCCTGCCCGGATACAGAGGTAAATCTTACCATCGACCGTGAGCAGGAGGGATGGGACGGCCATGTAGGCTTCATCCCCAACTATGTGAAGGAGCTTCAGCCCGACACATCCAAGACTGTGGTAATGTGCGGACCTCCGATCATGATCAAATTCACACTTGCGGGTCTTAAAGAGCTGGGTTTTGTGGATACCAACGTGTTCACGACTATGGAGCTGCGCATGAAGTGCGCCATCGGCAAGTGCGGACGCTGCAATATCGGCAACAAGTACGTCTGCAAGGACGGACCGGTATTCAGCTTTGATCAGCTCAGCGAGCTTCCCAATGAGTATTGATGAGGAGTGAAATGATAAATGGAAAACTTTGTTAATATTTTTCTTTTCGGCAAGCAGTACTCCGTACCCGCAAGCCTTACCATAATGAAGGCTATGGAGTATGCGGGCTATAAGCTTGTAAGGGGCTGCGGCTGCCGCAACGGTTTCTGCGGTGCCTGTGCTACCATATACAGGATAAAGGGCAAGCAGGAGCTTATGACCTGCCTCGCCTGCCAGACACAGGTACAGGACAATATGTACATAGCTACACTGCCCTTCTTCCCCCTTGTAAAGCAGGTCTATGACATAAACAACATACCTACCAACCAGCAGGTGATGATGCAGCTCTACCCCGAGATCTATGCCTGCGTAGGATGTAATGCCTGCACAAAGGCTTGTACACAGAAGCTCAATGTTATGCAGTACATAGCTTACGCACAGAGAGGCGACTTTGCCAAGTGTGCGGATGAGTCCTTTGACTGCGTAATGTGCGGCTGCTGCTCTTCAAGATGTCCCGCAGGCATCTCCCATCCCCAGGTAGGTATGCTTGCAAGAAGGATCAACGGTAAGTATCTTATGCCGAAGACCCAGCACCTTGAGGACAGGGTCAGGGAGATACACAACGGTGATTTCAAGGAGTTCCTTGACACTCTTATGGCAGAGTCCGACGAGCAGATGATGGAACGCTACAACAACAGAGATATTGAGCAGTAAGGGAGGAAACCAAGATGTACGAAAGTTACACTACAGACCAGATGCGAGAGTCTCTGAAAAAGGTTGAAGCCAACCGTGCCGCAAATGCCGCATACGAGCCTGTGAGAATGACCGCAGAGCAGAAGGATGAGGTCCTTATGACCTATCATCCGGACTATATCGAGTCCGAGTTCGAGAACCTTAAAATAGGCCCCAACAAGGGCGAAAAGGTGCCTCACCAGCTGGCTGATCTCCTTCAGGCAAAGAGCAGGATAGACCCCTCCAAGATAGACCTTGAGAACCCCCGCTATGATGTGGATGTTCTCATCATCGGCGGCGGCGGAGCAGGTTCATCCGCTGCGATAGAGGCTCACAACGGCGGCGCCAATGTTATGATAGTAACAAAGCTGCGTATAGGTGATGCCAACACCATGATGGCAGAGGGCGGCATACAGGCTGCCGACAAGCCCAACGATTCTCCCGCCATCCATTACATAGACGCTTACGGCGGCGGTCACTTCAAGGGCAAGCATGAGCTGGTGGCAAAGCTGGTCACCGAGGCTCCCGATGCCATAAAGTGGCTCAATGAGCTGGGCGTTGAGTTTGACAAGATGCCCGACGGCACCATGGTCACCACCCACGGCGGCGGCACATCCAGAAAGAGGATGCACGCCTGCAAGGACTATTCCGGCGCAGAGATCATGAAGACTCTCCGTGACGAAGTGCTCAATCGTCAGATCCCCGTTGTGGATTTCACAGCCGCAATAGAGATCATAAAGGACGACAAGGGTGCAGCCGCAGGTGCAGTCCTTATGAATATGGAAACCGGCGAGCTCATGGTAGCAAAGGCAAAGTGCGTTGTTATAGCTACCGGCGGCGCAGGAAGGCTCCATTATCAGGGCTTCCCCACCTCCAACCACTACGGCGCTACGGCAGACGGACTTATACTTGCTTACAGAGCAGGTGCAAAGCTCCTTTATGCTGACTCTCTCCAGTATCACCCCACAGGTGCTGCATTCCCCGAGCAGATCTTCGGTGCGCTTGTTACCGAAAAGGTGCGTTCTCTGGGCGCAAAGCTCGTAAATGTTGACGGCGAGGTGTTCATGCATCCTCTGGAGACCAGAGACATCTGTGCATCTTCCATAATCAGAGAGTGCAAGGCAAGAGGTAAGGGCATCAGCACCGGTGACGGCGAAGGCGTATGGCTGGATACCCCCATAATCGAGCTCAAGAACGGCGAAGGCACTATCGAAAAGAGAATACCCGCTATGCTGAGGATGTTCATGGAATACGGCATAGATATCCGCAAGGAGCCTATACTTGTATATCCCACTCTCCACTATCAGAACGGCGGTATAGATATTACTCCCGACGGAATGAGCGGTGTTGAGAACCTTTATGTTGCAGGTGAGGCAGTAGGCGGTATACACGGCCGCAACAGACTGATGGGCAACTCCCTTCTCGACGTTATCGTATTCGGCAGAAACGCCGGAAAGAGCGTTGCAGCCAAGTTTAAGGAAGTAAATGTGGGCAAGCTCACCCTTTCCCATGTTGACGACTTTGAGGCTATGAGAAAGGAAGCAGGTATAGATACTGATATAGTATCTCCCAAGCTGCTCCCCGACTACGCAAGAAAGTTCAACTGATGATGCTGATCTCTGACCGGTGTACAGACAGGAAACAAGCCGCAAATGCTTGATCTGAGGCTTGGAGAGCGTTTATACATCAAGGAAGGAACGGTATGGATCATCCCCGGAGGAAAGCCTCCGGGGATAGTTTTGAATTGAAAAAAGCCCCCCTTTGCTGCTTTTTGCGGCAAAGGGGGGTTCTTTATATAGGTTTAGCTGTTGCTGTTCAGATAGGAGTATATAGCGTGATAGGCTTCTTCTCTCGTTACTTCACGATCGGGCTCGAATTTTCCGTCAACGGGGCTCACAACGCCCATGCTGTAAGCAATGGCTGCTGTGCCCGCTCTCTTGTCGGAAGACTTTATGTCGTCAAATATCTGCCTGTATATGCCTTTCAGCTTTGCTGCATCCTCATAGCCCGCACTGTTTACAAAGTGCCTTGCCATATCATAGCGGGTGATGTTTTTGTCTGAGCTCCTGCTTTCATCATAGGAGTAAAGACCAATATACCTTGTCAGGTCATACAGCTCCGCAGCGGTCATGCCCTTGTTGGGAGCGAATTTGCTTTCCCGGTAGTATACCACGCCCTGCTCAAAGAGAGTCTTTATCTCATTTTTGTAGGGGGAATTTTCAATGTCGGTGAAGGGACATTCATCGGGAGCTTCTTTGTCGTATATGATACCGTAGCTGTATGTCTTTCCGGTGCGGGCATCCACGGTGAAGCTGCCGGGATTGTAGACCAGATAGGTGTGCGGTTTTGAATTCAGGTCTGTAAAGCCCGTGTAGGAAAGGCTCAGCTTGTTTTCCTTCAGGTAGGATGTCAGAGCCTCATCAGCAGAGAGTATCTTTTTGCTGCCGAAGTTCACCTTTTTGGCGTAGTTTGCATTTACACCAAGTACCTCACCTGCGGAGTTTATCCTTACAGTGAGCCTCTGGTTGTCAACTATTATGTTGTTTTCGTAGCGGTTGAACATGAAGTTTCTTTCGCTTTCGGTATAGGTGGATGTCTTTACGGCAGGAGCAGTGTTTTCGTCATCTGCCTTGAACTGCTTGTAGAAGCCCTTGTAGTAATACTTTATAACCTCTGATGCCTTTTTGTTTGAGGCTGCCACATCAATGGCTGTCTTCTTTTGCGTGTTGTCCTTATACTTATTGAAGGAAGTGATCTTTCCCGTCATGGCATCAGCATTTACATCAAGGGAAATATAGTTTTTATCGTTGTTGATGTAGGCATAAAGTCTGATGCCGTAGCCGGAATCATAGCTGTCATCCTTGAAGATGTTGAAATCCGATATATAATATTCATCGGAAAAATCAATATAGGGATCGTTCATGAGCACAGCCTTGAACTGTTCGGAGGAAAGTGCGTTTTCAAGAGCCTTGACCTGTTCCTTCTCACTGTCGGTGAGACTATAGCTTTCGGGAAATTCCAAGGCTTCTCCCGCTGCTATCTCCCCATCCTCTTCCACTGCGACCTCCTCTTCATCGTATTTGTTGGAGGTTGACCGGGCATTATCGGTATTCATTCCCTTCTTTCTGTCCTCGTCCATGGTGGAGTGCTTGCCCGTAAAGGCATCATAAACGGGGGCGGAGTCTGGTACATAAACGGGATCCGCAATATAGACACCGCTTTCATCCTCCGGGTATCTGAGCCGATAATGGGGGATAAGAGTGACTTCATCTCTGTAGATCTTTTCGATCCGGGCAGAGGAAAGAGCCTTCTCAGGGCTTTCAAATGCTGCATTCCTGAACCAGTTCACATTCAGACCGCTTACAGACATATCCTTTTTTGAAAGGCTTACCGAAACGGTATTGTTTGCCACCTTTATGCCATCCTGCACTCTGTCGAACCATACGCTTACCGTATCATCTGTTATCGTTACACTGCAGGATCTCACTTTCAGCTTGCCCTTCATGGATGGGTTGGCTTTTTCGGCGAATCTCAGTGCTGCCTGCTCATACTGTTCCTTGGTGTATGGTGCCAGTGAAGGCTTTCTTTCGTAGTTATAAGGGGCGTTCACACGAGTGATGGTCTTGCCCTCTACAACTACCCTGTAGCTGTCTCCCGAAAGCTTCTTTTTCCATGTCATATTGATGACATTTGTGTTCTTGGACTTGGAAACATTTCCCGTAAAATCTTCGTATTCTGCGGGGATGTCGATCCGTGTGCGCACAAGGGTCACCGCATCTGTAAGTATTTTCTGATTCTCCGTCTGTGAAGAGGATGATGTCTTTTCAGCTGTCTGAGCACCTGCGTACATTGGCGGTACAGCACCTCCCATAACTGTGACTGCGGCCGCAGCGGCTGCAATTTTCATTAGCTTTGTTTTCATCAAAAGCTCTCCTTTCTCTGATCTGAAAGATTTTCCTTTCTGATATATAATACAAATGAAGGAAAGAATATTTTTCATTATTCTCGTAAGGAAAATATCTTTGTATATCTGTACAAATATTAGAACCGGGCTTTGTATATAATGCGCAAGGAGAATGCACATAGGCTCAATACCCACCTTCTATTGTAGTATTTTTCTGAAAATTTGTCAAGCGGAAAATTCATATTTGAAACAATATTGTAAAAGCTATTGACAAAAATCATAATAAATGATATAATTAGGAAACTAATATCGTATAATATGAACATAATTATTCACAGAAAGGATGTTGACAATGAGTATGAACTGCACCAACTGCGGCAGACCCCTCAGCAATGAGGATGCGTTCTGTCCTGTATGCGGGACTCCTGCTCCCAGGGAAAGCCCTCCTGTTTTTTGTCAGAACTGCGGTCAGAGGCTTCCGGAAGGCGCAGCCTTCTGCAATAAGTGCGGAACTCCCGCAGGCAGCGGCGGCATCGGGCAGAATAGCTTTGCACCTCAGCCGCCTCAGCAGATAAACTTCGATCGGCAGCCCCAGCAGAATACATATCAGCAGCCCGATCAGCGTTTTACGGGCAATACCGCAAACTTCGTGCGCCAGCAGCCCGTACAGCCGCAGCAGGGTATGATGGGAAGCACGCCTCCTACCTACGGGCAGACGAACTATTCCGCAGGCGGAGTGCCGGGCAGAGGTGGGACAGCCCGCAAAAAAGGCGTAGGCGGCATCTATATCGTTATAGCTATCATCCTTGCACTTCTGGTCGCCCTTGTTTTCGGTGTGAAGGGTCTTGTCACAAAGCTCGGAAAGGATCTTGGCTTAGGCATAGGGTCATCCTCGGTATCGGGCTTTAATGACCTTTGCGACATGACGAGTCTTGGCACTCAAAGCTATATCTACGCCAGGGTACTCACCGAAAGGCTCCTTGAGACAGACCTTGCCACAGCCGACCCCAACGAGGTGAAGGCTCTTATAACAAAGTGCATGGATGCGTGGCAGGCAGCCGAAGAGGTGGCGGGAAAAATGCAGTCCCTTTCCGACAAGGTTACGGGAGATAAAGGCATTGACAGTGTAAAGCCCTCCGGGAACAACATAAAGTTCACCTTCGGACAGGATGTTTTTGCCGAGGGAGAGGCTCCGGATGTGGCTGCAACTCTCGATGCAAGGACGAGTGCCATACGCTGCGGACAGCTTGCGGCACAGTACCGTGAAGACTGTGTGCAGGGGCAGACCATAGTATCCGAGCTGCAAAGCGTTTATTCGGGGCGCACCACCTCCGTGACACAGTGGGAGACCACTGTCAGGAGCGCATCGGGCATCTTCACCACACAGATGTACATAAACGGTGAGATAACCTCCGGCAGCTTTACTGCCATCACCACAGGCACCCACTCTCTGCGCACTCTCTCAAACTCCGTAAAGGCGGGCAGTATAGCCGTTTCCGATACGGATATACTGGTAGATGTGGGCAGCAGGGGAAGCTGCATAGTCTACAACCCCGGCGAGGGCATAACCGTAAACAGGGAGGAATTCGGAGATTACGATCCCGAGGAGGGTTCTACATCCATATCCATAAATACCTATCCCCGGAATAACGAAACAGGGAGCATAACCTTCCACCGCACGAGCTTTTTCTCATGGTTCGTCCTTGACCGTGTAGGCGGGTTCAGGATCACAAGAGGGAACAAGGACGGCGCTTCTCCCATTGATCCGCCAAGTGTCAGCACCACAAATGTTGATCCCGAAAACAACACGGAGCAGGGGATCAGAGACACTCTCAATAACGGCGGCATAGATACCACCGGCGGAAACACAAGAGGTCCCATAGACATCTTTACTCCCCCCATTACCCCCGATGACATAAGGCAGACCTCGGAGAATATAGAAAACGGCAGAAACCGGAACGGAAACAATGATACAAGCAGCAGCAACAGCAGCAATCAGGATGTTCCCGACCCTTTGTCCATAGCACAGAGCTACAACGGCGGCGTAGGTCCCATAACCTCCACCATGGCATGGGCTACGGAGGACGACCTTGATCTTCATATGGACACTCCCGACGGCAGCCATATCTATTACAGGAACAAATCAGCTCAGGGCGGCACTCTTGACATTGATATGAATGCAAGCGACATACAGATACCCGCCTGTGAGAACACCTACTTCCCCGATCCCGAAAACGGTCACTACAAGGTGTATATCCGTGATTACAGGGACAGGACCACATCTTCCTCCACTCATTACAAGGTCACTGTGAAGATAGGTGATGAGGTACATGAGTTTGAAGGGGATATAGACGGCAGCGGAACGGAAGTTCTCATTTATGAGTTTGACTATAACGGCCACGGGAATTCAAGCATACCCCAGACCAGTCTGGATGACGGAAGATTTGTTTCAAGAGGGGCGCATACGGGCACCATTACAGTTCAGCTTGCATGGGACCGCTTTGATGATGTGGATCTTCACATGGAGACACCCGACGGCAGCCATATCTATTACAGCAACAAGACAGCGGGCGGCGGTGTCCTTGATGTGGATTCCAATGCTTCAAGTCCCTATGTGACAAATCCTGCAGAGAATATTTACTTTGCTTCTCCACAGAACGGTCATTACAAGGTGTATATCAAACAGTTCAGTGACCGCAGCGATGACAGCGCCCATTATATGGTGCGTGTGTCCGTTGACGGAGAGGTGAGGGAGTTTGAGGGCTATATAGACGGCACAGGCACCGAGATACCCATATATGAATTTGATTACAACGGCGCCTCCGGCGATAACGGCAGTACGAGCACCTTCAACAACCACCGCTATGCCTACTATGAGGATGAGGGTATAAGCTGGACACAGGCAAGGGCAGCTTGTCAGGCTATGGGCGGACACCTTGCCACCATTACCTCACCCGCCGAGCAGGATCATATCAACAACACCTACGGCAAGGACGGCTGGATAGGCGCATACGGCGACGAAAGCGGCTATGTGTGGGTGACAGGGGAGACCTGGGGCTACACCAACTGGCGTTCAAACCAGCCCGATAATGCCAACGGCGATGAATGGTTCGTCCATATGTGGGGCGGCCAGTGGAACGACCTTAACAACGACGATTCCACCTATAATTACGCCAAGGGCTACTACTGCGAATGGGATTCTCTCAGCGACCTGAACGAGCAGACCCTTATAGAGCAGATGGATGAGCAGGGAGCTCAGAGCGGAAAGATCACTGTTTCCCTTATGTGGGACACATATGACGACCTTGACCTCCATGTATTCACACCAAACGGGAATGAGATATACTACTCCAATTCATCTGCAGACGGCGGCTACCTTGATGTGGATGCCAATGCGGGCAGCGAAAGAAAGACTAATCCCATTGAGAATATCTTCTTTGAAGAGCCTATGAGCGGGGATTACTGGGTATATCTCTACAACTACACAGACCGCACCGAGGGAGCGGCTACCAATTACATCGTCCGTGTTCAGGTGGGCAGTGACGTCCAGACCTACACAGGCACTATCTCCAACGAGGGAGAGACGATAGAGGTGGTAGGCTTTACCTACAATGCGGGCAGCGGCAGCGGCAGTCAGAGCAGCTCCGGCAGTTCATCCGGCACAAACCTTCTTGTAAATCCGGGAGCGGAGGACGGTCTCAACGGCTGGACAGGGGATGAGAACTGGAGAAACAGGGATGAGAGCGGCGACAATGCACATTCTCACTCAGGTTCAGGCTTCTTCACCGCTGCTATAAGCGAAGATTCCTCTATTTACCAGGATGTGGACATATCCGCCTACACAGGGAAGAATATCACCCTCGGGGCATGGATGGCAGGCTGGGAATCCCAGGGGGACGAGGCTTATCTGTACCTGCTTTTCCTGGACAGCTCCGGCAATGAGATAGACACATATGAAAAGGTGAGGGGCTCTGATACCTCATGGAAATACTATACCATCACTCAGACCGTTCCCTCCAATGCAAAGACCGCAAGGGTCATCCTTCGTTCTGTCAGGTCGGAAGGCTCCTATAATGACGGTTACTTTGACGATCTGTCTCTTATAGTTTCATAGTTTCAAGTTATAATACTGATCCTTCCTCGATGTATAGACGATCTTCAAGCCTCAAATCCCATATATACAAGCATTTGCGGCTTGTTTCCTGTCTATACATCGGTCAGAGATCAGTATAAGAAAAGCTCCCGAAGACCTTCTGCGGTCTTCGGGAGCGCCCTTTTTGTCGGGTCTGTCATATAACTTCCTTTAAGACGATATAAGCGACTGTTGCAAGGGATCTTGCCTCAACATAGTCTCTGTCGATGATGTAATTGCCCGTTTCAAGATCGTGCTTTATGTCGCTTACCTTTTCAAAGCCCTCTATGGCTTTCTGCTTGTCCGGTATCACAAAGTATGCCTGCTGCATAACATGACGTATCTGTGTACGGATGCCCGTTGGGATATGCACTGCTCCCTCCGGCTGAACAAAGGTATAGGAGAAAGGCTCATGTGCCTCATTCAATCCCTCTGCTATGCTGTTTGCTGCACGGTGACCGAACACAAGGGCTTCAAGCAGGGAGTTTGACGCAAGGCGGTTGTTGCCGTGAACTCCGGTGTGGGAGCACTCGCCTACGGCGTAAAGACCCGCAATGCCCGTCATAGCATCCGAATCCACATTTATGCCGCCCATAAGGTAATGCTGGCAGGGGAAAACGGGAATAAGATCCTTTGACATATCTATGCCCTGTGTCAGCAGGAACTGGAATATCATGGGGAAGCGGTTGGAGAGATAATCCCTGTCCATCCTTGTGATATCAAGGTAGAAATCATCGCTTCCCGTGCGCCTTGCTTCAAGCATTATGGACTTGCTGACCACATCTCTCGGAGCCAGCTCCAGACGCTCGTCATAGTTGTGCATGAAGCGCTCTTTATTGCAGTTGAGAAGGTATGCGCCTTCTCCTCTTACAGATTCGGAGATGAGGAAACATTCCCTTGAACTGTCGTGGTAGGCGGTGGGGTGGAACTGTATGAGAGAGAGGTTCTTTATCTCTGCTCCAAGTTCGTAGGCGGCTGCTATGCCGTCGCCCGTGGCAATGGCGGAGTTGGTGGTGAAGTCGTACACTCTGCCGATACCGCCTGTGGCAAGCACCACATAGGGAGCGGTGACGGTGAAGTGTTCATCATCTTTCAGGATATCAAGTGCAAAGCCTTCATCCGTGTGGGCGATGCGGCACATGAGAGCGTTTTCCATAAAGGTGATGTTGTCACGGGACTTCACATTCTCCCTTATGACCCTTGTGATCTCCGCTCCCGTGGAATCCCTGTGGTGGAAGATCCTTCTGCGGGAGTGGCCGCCTTCAAGGGTCCTGTCATATTCTCCCGTCTCATCACGGTCAAAGTCCACACCTGCATTGATGATGTTTTCTATCTCGGATGCGGCTTCATTTACAAGTATGCGCACGGAATCGGGATTGTTCTTGAACCCTCCCGCAATAAATGTATCTTCTGAGTGAAGGGCGGTGCTGTCGTCATCTGTGGGCTTGTATACTCCTGCGATGCCCCCCTGTGCAAGATGGGAGTTGCAGACTGTCTCTTCACGCTTGCAAAGCACAAGTATCCTTGCGGTGCGGGGCATACACATGGCTGTATACAGCCCTCCTGCGCCTGCTCCGACTATAATGGTGTCAAAATAATTATCCATCACATTCATTCCTCATAAGGAGTTCTGGTTGGGGAAAGGAAGAGAGTGTGCTGCCCGTCCCAACGAAGATTCACAGTACCTGTCTCACCGTGGCGGTTCTTTGCCACGATGCACTCTGCAAGATTCACATCGTCCGAGGTGTCCTTGTTGTAATAGCCGTCACGGTAAAGGAAGAGGACGATATCCGCATCCTGCTCTATGGAGCCCGACTCACGAAGGTCGGAGAGCATGGGTCGCTTGTCGCTTCTTGATTCAACGGCTCTTGAAAGCTGGGAAAGGGTTATTATGGGCACATCCAGCTCTTTTGCCATGAGCTTCAGCTGACGTGTTATCTCGGAGATCTCGTTTACACGGTTGTCTATCCTGCGGCTGGAATTCATGAGCTGCAGGTAGTCTATGATAACGAGCCCCACATTTTTCAGTCTCCTCAGCTTCGCCTTCATGCCCGTGGTCGTGATGCCTGCGGTATCATCAAGGTACATATTCATCGAGCTTATGCGGTTTGCGCCCTCTGCCAGCTTGTCCCATTCCTTGTCCTCAATGGTGCCCTTCATAAGGTGGTCGCTGGGTACAAGGCTCTCTGCGGAAAGCATTCTGGTAACGAGCTGCTCCTTCGACATTTCCAGAGAGAATACCACCACCTCTTTGGATTTGTCTGCCCTGCACACATTTGCAGCGATGTTCAGGGCAAAAGAAGTCTTTCCCATACCGGGACGGGCTGCAAGTATAAGAAGATCCGATTTGTTCAGACCGCTTATGACCTTGTCCAGATCGCCGTAGCCGGAGCCTGTTCCGAGGTATTTTTCACGCTCCACGCCGGATATCTTTCCGAGCCTGTCATAGGCATCCACCAGCACCTCGTCGATACGGGTGAGCCCGTTTACTTCCTTGCCCCGCCGTATGTCGTAGATCAGCTGTTCGGCGTTGTCAAGAAGAGCCGAAACGGATTCATTGCTGTTTACGGTGTTGTCGATGATAGTTTTTGAGGCATCTATAAGGCTCCTCATGTAATACTTTTCTTCGACTATCCTGCAATAGCTGTCTATATTGGAAAGTGAGGGAACTCCCTCCATTATCTGCGCCAGATACTCCCTGCCGGATGAGGAATCCTCAAATATCCCCTCTGTCACAGCCGCATCAAGGACGGTGACCGGGTCTATGGATCCGCTTCCGGAAGAGGAGGTGAACAGTCTCAGCATGACCGAAAAAAGTTCCTTGTGCTTAGTGATGTAAAAGGATTCGGGCTTTAGGAACTCTATCACCGAGGGCAACAGCTGAGGATCGGAAAGGACGGCTCCGAGGACTGTCTGCTCCGCTTCTATGCTGTGAGGCATGGAAAGGCTCTGAAGCTCTTCAAATTCCATCAGTATATTATTCCTCTGTTACGTTTACGGTGATCTTCTGTGAGATACCCGCCATGAGCTTGAGCTGTGCGGAATAGGTGCCGAATGCCTTTATTTCGCTTTCAAGTGCTATCTTCTTCTTCGGGCAGTCTACTCCGAGCTGTGCTGATACGGCATCTGCCACATCACCTGCGGTGACGGAGCCGAACAGCTTGCCCTCTTTGCCTGCCTTTGCTTTTATGGTGACGGATGCGCCTTTGAGCCTTGCAGCAGTTTCCAGAGCCTCCTGCTTTGCCACATCTGCCTTGTGCTGCTCTGATGCTTTCTTTCCTTCAAGGTCGGAAAGGTTCTTTGCGGTGGCAGGAGCAGCAAGCCCCTTTGCTATAAGGAAATTGCGGGCATAGCCGTCTGCCACTTCCTTTACGTCGCCCTTTTTGCCGGAGCCCTTTACATCGGACAGGAAAATTACTTTCATGTTTTATCTCCTCTATTTTGATAATGCTTTTATTTCATGTTTTTCTGCTTTGTGATGCAATTGCACACGCTATATATTTTACTACTTTTTTGCCGAATTGTCAAGCAAAAAATCCGAAAGCTGTTGTCTTGACAAAAGTGCGGTCCTATGGTAATATTGTTATAGCAAAGCGAAAAAGCAACGGCTAATACTAATTCTTCCTCGATGTATAGACGATCTCCAAGCCTCAAATCCCTTTATTCAAGCATTTGCGGCTTGTTTCTTGTCTATACATCGGTCAGAAATTAGTATAACGATTCGGAAGGACAGGCTATGAAACAGTTTCTTGAAATAGGTCAGATCGTGGGAGTCCATGCCCTCAAGGGCGAGGTAAGGGTAGATCCCTGGTGCGATTCTCCCGAATTTCTGTGTGAATTTGATGAACTTTACGATGCAAAGCACAATGTGGTCAGGATATTGTCCTCCAGACCTCAGAAAAACATCGTTATCATGAAGATAGAAGGTGTGGATACCCCGGAGGCGGCTTCTGCCCTGAGGGGAAAGGTGCTTTACATGGACAGGGACGATGTGGAGCTTGAAAAGGGCACCTACTTTGTGCAGGATCTTCTGGGGCTTGCTGTGGAGGATGCGGACAACGGCACTGTCTACGGAAAGCTGACAGATGTGACAAACAACGGCGCAGGGGATATATACACCGTCAGCGACGGCAAAAAGTCATTTCTTATACCCGCTGCGGATCCCTTTATAGAAAAAACGGATATTGAAGGCGGAAAGCTCCTCGTACACATACCCGACGGGCTTCTGGACTGAGAGGGGCGTATATGCGTATAGATATAGCGACCCTTTTTCCCGAAATGTGTGAAACGGTCCTGTCCGAGAGCATCGTTGGCAGGGCACGGCGGGCAAAGCTTATAGATATCCGCTGTCACCAGATAAGGGATTATGCCTTTGACAAACACAGAAGGGTGGACGATTCTCCCTACGGCGGCGGCAAGGGAATGGTCATGATGTGTGAGCCTATCTATCTCTGCTATCGGGACATTTGCGAGAAAAGCGGCAGCAGGCCCCATGTCATATATATGTCGCCGAAGGGAAAGGTGTTCGATCAGGAAACTGCCAAAAGGCTGTCGGATATGGTGCATATATTCATCCTCTGCGGACATTATGAGGGCGTGGATGAAAGGGTGCTGGAGGAGATAGTCGATGAGGAGATCTCTGCCGGGGACTATGTGCTCACAGGCGGGGAGATACCCGCTCTAATGGTGGCGGACAGTGTGGCAAGGCTGTGTCCGGGAGTGCTGGCTGCGGATGAGTGCTTTGAGGATGAGAGCCACTACAACGGTCTCCTTGAATATCCACAGTATACAAGACCTGATGAATGGCACGGCAGAAAGGTGCCCGAAGTGCTTTTGTCGGGAAATCACAAGCTGATAGAGGAATACCGAAGAAATATGTCGTTGGAGATAACAAGGCAGAGGCGGCCGGATATGCTTGGAGCCACAGGTGCCGGATCGTAAACGGATGCTTTGCAGCTGCTGCGGCAGTATCTGCGGTAAGGGATAAAAAAGGGGAGGGGCATATGGAAAAAAGCAGGACAGCGTGTTTTACGGGGCATCGCCCGGAAAAGCTGAAGGCTACCTCTCCGCAGGAGATAAACTCCATACGCAGTATGCTTTATCTTGAGATAAAGACCGCCGCAGACAGGGGCTACAAGTACTTTATCACGGGGATGCAGCGAGGCATCGACCTCTGGGCGGGAGAATGCGTGCTGGATCTTATGAAGGAATATGACATAGAACTGATCGCAGCCGTTCCGTACAAGGGGTTCGGCTCTAATTTCAGGAACAGGGACAAATGGATATTCGGACGCATACTTGAAAACGCAGGAGAGATCGTGTACATAAGTGAACGCTCCTCCAAGACCGTGTACCGCATGAGAAACGAATATATGACGGACAACGCCTCACTTCTTATAGCGGCGGTGGATGATTTCAACAGCGGAACGGGTCAGACCATTTCCCTTGCCAGAAAAAAAGGGCTTGAGATAAGGCTCATAAGAGTAGACGGCAAGGATGACGACGATGCGGAGCAGATGATGCTATGAATACTAAGCTATATGATTCACACCTTCACACCTCTTTCTCCGGAGACAGTGAGACTCCTCCGGAGGAACAGATCGCAAGAGCTGCGGAAAAAGGCTTTGCGGGGATATGCTTTACGGATCACGACGATCACGATGTGGTGTCGGAGGTGGATTTTGACCTTGATGTACCTGCATACTTCAAGAAAATGCAGGAACTCAAAGATAAATATGCAAATTCTCTTGATATCAGGATAGGCATAGAATCGGGGCTCCAGACCGGGACAGTGGGATATCAGCATGAACTTGTAAAAGAGTACAATTTTGACTATGTTATTGGCTCTGTCCATTTTGTGGGCGGCCTTGACCCTTATTATCCCGAATATTTCCGCAAATACGGAAAGAAAAGCTATCTCAGCTTCTTTGAATGTACGCTGGAGTGTGTAAAGGCGCATGACGATTTTGATGCCCTGGGACACCTGGACTACATTGCCCGCTACGGCGGACCCTACGGTCTTACCTACTCCTATGAGCAGTACCGTGAGGCTGTAGACCCTATCCTTGAAGTGCTTATCCGAAAGAACAAGGCTCTGGAATGTAACACGGGCGGGCTTTCGAGAGGGCTTTCCTTCCCCAATCCTTCCTTTGATGTCATAAGGCGGTACAGGGAGCTGGGGGGACGGATGGTGACACTGGGCTCGGATGCTCATTCCCCCGAGACACTGGGCTGCGAGTTTGAAAAGACCCTGGCTGCCCTGAAGGAGATAGGCTTTGACGAATATGTCATTTATCGGAACAGGAGACCGGAACCAATAAAAATAGACCTTTGAGATCACCTTAAAAAGAGTTTTTGCAAGATTTGAAATTAAATCTTGCAAAAACTCTTGACATTTATTTTTCCTTGTGCTAAAATCATATGGAAGGGAGGGGAAGAAGATGAAGGCGCTCGTACTGTGTGCGGCTGAAAGCACCGCCGAAAAGCTGCGGGAGCTGCTGAATGGTGCCGGTATCACCGATTCAGACAGCTTTTGCGGAGCAGAGGCACGAAAAAAGGCTGTTTCCCGGGAATATGATCTGGTTTTTTCGGCTCTGCCCCTGACCGATGAATTCGGGCTTGACACGGTGGCGTATATCTCCATGAACACAGATGCCGAACAGGTGGTGCTCATTCCGTCAAAGGTCTACGACGAAGCAGTGTCAAAGACTGTGGGTCTGAATATCAGCCTGCTGCCTAAGAATTCTCCTTCCTCCCTTATACTCAACACTCTCAGGCGCACCGTCACGGTGAAAAGAGCCATTGACGACGAAAAGCGTCAGAGGCAGGCTCTTGAAAAGAAAATATCCGATGACAGGCTGATCTACAGGGCAAAGTGTGTCCTTATAGAGTACCTGAAGCTCTCCGAGGAGGAGGCGCACAGGATACTCTTGAAGCGTGCCATGGACAAACGCCTGCCCCTGAAGGAAACTGCCCTTGAAGTGCTGAAAATGTATGATGCGGGGAACAGGCAGTAGACCCGGGAAAAGAGGTTATCGTGAGGTTTACGAAGATGCAGGGTATAGGTAATGACTATATCTATATCAACTGCTTTGAAGAAAAGGCGGAGGATCCGCAGGAGCTGTCCCGCCGTCTGAGTGACAGGCATTTTGGCATTGGCGGTGACGGTATAGTTCTCATAATGCCCTCCGAAAAAGCCGATTTCAGGATGAGGATATTCAATGCGGACGGCAGTGAGGCGAAAATGTGCGGGAACGCCACAAGGTGTATCGGCAAATATGTTTATGACAGGGGACTTACATCAAAAAAGACCGTCACTCTTGAGACCGAGAGCGGTATCAAGACTTTGCAGCTCTTTACGGAAAACGACATTGTAAAGACAGTGCTTGTGGATATGGGAAAGGCTGTGCTGAAGCCTGCCGACATCCCGATGAGAGCCGAAGGGGAACGCTTCGTGCATCAGGTGATAGATGTAAGCGGAACATCCTGGGCTGTCACCTGTGTCTCCATGGGGAACCCCCACTGTGTGGCAATTACAGACAGGGACGTGCGCTCTTTGGACCTTGAAAGCATCGGTCCCGCTTTTGAAAGCCATACTCTTTTCCCCGACAGGGTGAACACGGAGTTTGTGAATGTCAAGGGAGACGGAACCGCCGTGATGCGTGTGTGGGAAAGAGGCTCCGGTGAGACCCTTGCCTGCGGTACGGGAGCCTGTGCGGTGACTGCTGCCTGTGTCCTTGAGGGATATTTTGAAAGAGACAGGGAGCATCGTATCTGTCTGCGTGGCGGAGATCTTTTTGTAAGGTATGCTTCCGACGGCCATGTTTATATGAGAGGTCCCGCAGAATTCGTGTTTGACGGAAATGTAGAGCTGAAAGGGTAAATAGTATGGTCAGGATAAACGAAAATTTCCTCTCGATGGAAAAAAACTATCTGTTTATAGAGATAGCTCACCGCATAGCCGAGTATAAAAAGCAGAACCCCGATAAAGAACTGATAAGGATGGGCATAGGTGATGTGACCCGCCCTCTTGCCCCGGCTGTGGTGGAGGCTATGAAAAAGGCTGCGGATGAGATGGGCAGGGAAGAGACTTTCAGAGGATATGAGGATTCCGGAGCGGGCTATGACTTCCTCAAAAATGCCATTGCACAGTATTACAGGCAAATGGGTGCGGATGTGGATGCCGATGATATCAGGGTAAATGACGGTGCGAAGTCCGACTGCGGAAATATCACCGATATCTTCGGAGACGGCAACACCATTGCTGTCACCGACCCCGCCTACCCTGTTTATGTGGATTCCAACCTTATGGCAGGCAGGAAGGGGACATATATAGATGCCAACGAAGGAAATGGTTTTGCACCCCTGCCGCCGGAGGGATTCGATGCGGATATCATATATCTGTGCTCGCCGAACAATCCCACAGGCTCCGTTTACACGGCAGAGGAACTGAAAAAATGGGTGGATGCGGCAAATGAACACCGGTCTGTCATTATCTACGACAGCGCCTATGAAGCCTTTATCACTGACAAGAATGTTCCGAGGAGCATTTTCTGCATTGAGGGAGCCCGCACCTGTGCCATTGAGATGTGCTCCCTCTCCAAGACCGCAGGGTTTACGGGAACACGCTGCGGATACACGGTGATACCCAAGGAACTGACCGTCACCGCATCTGACGGCTCCACGGTCCGTCTTGCGGATATATGGGCACGCAGGCAGGGGAGCAAGTT
>ODAI013268903.1_pt1 | contig 21425 bp, 21 predicted proteins | sample 1539321 | NCBI WGS metagenome assembly ODAI01 (sample SAMN02144231, study PRJEB22623) | gut metagenome | biome: sheep rumen | host: Ovis aries | place: New Zealand | reverse complement strand
GTCTGGTGATCTACCTGCTCTCCTTCGGCCTTGCGGAAAGAATAGTGGCGATAGAGGTATAAAGGATGCTTACGGTCTATATCATCTGTTTTGTGCTCTGTGCGGTGCTGCTGCTTTATATGCGGTACGGATCAGGTGCCGGAAAAAGGCATATACTGAAAAAATTATATTCGGAATCGGTGGTCAGGGATCTTAAGAGGGTGGGGAGGGAGCCTGATCAGAGGAAAAGCCTGACGGCATACTACAGAAATAAGATCAGGAGCTTTCTTGTCATAATGCTGGCCGGGTGCGCGGCGGCGGCTCTGGCAGAGCTTAAGGAGCTGAACCAAAAGGAGCTGATAAACGGGAGGTTTTTGAAAAGGGCTGAATACGAGGGAGAAAGCAGGAATGTGAAGCTCTGGGCCATAAATGAGCTTTCCGGAGAAAAGGAGAAGGTGACTGTTGAGGTCTCAGAAAAAAAATACGGATATGAGGCTCTTACTCAGATGCTTCAGGAAATAGAGGGAATGCTTCCCGGGCTTGTGCTTGGAGAGAATGAGTCGGCGGATATGGTAAGGAAGGAGCTTGACTTTAAGAACGGGATAGAGGGCTATCCCTTCCGGTTAAGCTACAGGACGGATAACTCTGTGCTTTCTTCAACGGGACAAATCGATCAGGAGAAGCTTTGCAGTAAGGAGAACGCCTCTGAAGGAATCGTGGTAAAGGTGATAATGAGAGCGGAATATGAGGACTTTTCCGGTGAGATCGTTTTTTATGTGAGGGTCTGTCCCGAAGAGCCCGGAGAAAAAGAGTTTTCCGATATCCTAAGGGAAGGCGTGGAGGGAGCCTCAAGGGAGAACAGGGAGGAGGATTATCTTGAGCTTCCCGCAAGCCTTGAGTCGGCGGATATAAGATATGAGGAGACGGCCGGTTATGAAAGCCTTGTCATTTTTATTCTTGGTATCACAGCGTCCTTCCTGTTCTATTTCAAAAAGGATGAGGAGCTTTCAAACGAGCGTAAAAGGCGGGACCGGCAGCTCCTCTCCGATTATCCGATGTTGGTAAATAAATTCGCGCTGTTTTACAGTGTAGGGATGACGACCAGGGGGATTTTTTTAAAGTTGTGTAAAGATTACGAAAAGAAAAAAGAGAATAAAAAACAGAAAAAGGAGCATTATTTATATGAGGAAATGCTCAGGACGAGGAGAAAAATGGAGGAGGGCATAGGCGAGACCGCAGCCTATGAGGAGTTTGCGGCAAGGCTTGCGCTGCCTAAATACAGGCAGCTTGTAAATCTTATGGAACAGGCAGTTTTAAAGGGAAAGAGCGACATTACGCTGCAGCTTTCCGAGGAGCTCTCAAAGTCTTTTTCAGAAAGAAAGAACCGTGCAAAGGAGCTTTCGGAGGAAGCGGGCACAAAGCTTCTGATACCTATGTTCCTGATGCTGTTCGTTGTGATAGTTATCATAATGGTGCCGGCCTTCATGTCATTTAAGGTTTAAAATAATAATGTTGGGTATATGTTGGATTCGTCACTTTTTACAGGAAAGGAGAGGGAAAATGACAGAGCTTATAAACGGGATCAGAAATTTTATGAAGGAGGAGGATGCCATCGGTACGGTGGAAATGATACTTATACTGGTGGTGCTTATCGGGCTGGTAGTGATATTCAAGGATCAGCTTACATCACTTTTAAACGATATATTTGAACGTATATCTACCGAAAGCATGACGATCTGAGGCATAGGCATGGTAAAGAGGATAGTCGCCCGGGCAGCTGCCTTTGCGGTCATGCACCTGCATCCCGGGTGTTTCATCCGAAACATGGCTGTGAGGAGCGGGGCTGTAAAGACCCGGGAGAAGACTGCGGAGATCACGGTTTTCCTTACGCTTCTTCTGTCCGTGCTGCTGTCCTTTATCCTGGCGCTCGTTTCAAGCGTCAGAAATGAGGCGGAAAAGCTTGAGGCAGAGCTTATCATGGATGAAGCCCTTAATTCCTGCTTTTCGGAATACAGTCAGGAGCTGCTTAAGAGATTTGACCTGCTGTATATCGATACGGGATACAGGAAAGGCCCCGCGGACATTTCTGCTCTTTCTGAGCATTTAAGAGCCTATATAGCTGAAAACTGTAAAGGAAGAGGTAAAGCTAAGCTGCCCGGTATATCCTTTGTTGATGCCGAATTAAAGCAATATCGTCTGGGGAGCGATTTTGAGGGAGGTGGAATAATGAATCAGGCAGTGCTGTATATTAAGAATAAAGGGGGCACATATTATCTTGACCGGATAGCTGAGGCAGGAAGCGGCAATGAGCCCGGCAATGATGAAGGAGAAGATTTTTTGAGAGAATGGGACGACTGTCTGGCAAAGGTCTGTATGAACGGTGTTCCCGATAATCCCGCACAGCGGATAAGGGATATAAGCTATGACAGCAGCCATCTGCTTTTACAGGGGACCTCGGGTATTCTGTATAAGCTGGGCTACAGCGATGTCCCCTCTAAGCGAAGCTTAAATAAAGGGACCTACCCGGCGGAGAAGTTCAGTGCTTCAACAGATTCTGCAATATTTGTGGAATATCTCCTGCAGAAGCTTGGCTGTTATACGGAGGCTGTCGGAGAACAGGAGCTGTCCTGTGAGCTTGAATATCTTCTGTTCGGGGAGGGATCGGACCGGGAAAATCTTAAAAAGACCGCTGATCGCCTGATGTCGCACAGGGAGCAGCTCAATATGAGGCTTATACTGAACAGCCCCGACATGCTGTACGAGGCGGAAAGGCTTGCAAAGGAGAGCGGCGCGGGGGAGGAGGCGACAGCAGCTTTAAGCGAGGCCATAGTTTATGCCTGGGCTTATGCGGAGGCGCTTATAGAGGTGAACAGACTTCTTTGCGGCGGAAGGTGTGAGATCAGTGCTTCAAGGAGCAGCTTCATCCTCCCCATCGAGGATCTTGCAAGCTTTGAGGATTATCTGGGAAGCGACGGAGGTACAGGCTTCAGCTATAAGGAATATCTCGGTATCATGCTTAACAGCAATCCGCTTTCGGATAACAAGAGAAGATTTATGGACATAGTGGAAATGGATATGAGAAGGACTGAGAACGGAAGCTTCGAAATAGACGGTCTGGTCGATTATATAGAGGCTGAAGGGCGCTTTATTACCGGGAACGGAAATGAGAAGAGCATTAAGAGAGCCTATGCTTACTGATATGGAGTTGATGAAAGCAGGTGCCTTATACGAAAATGACACATCAGATAGGACATGCAGGCGGGTCATTAAAAGCAAAACGGATTTCGGACTATGGTATCCTGTTATTCATAAAGCAAGAGGGAGTATTACCATAGAAGCCGCTATGGTATTACCCCTCTTTTTATTCGGCTGCTTTTTCATCATGGAGCTCTTTAATCTATTCAGCTTTTATATGGGAGTTGAAAGAGCCATCGATATAGAAGCGAAGAAGCTTTCCAAAAAAGCCTTTGAAGGCCTGGAATACACAGAGGAAACTGTCTCCTATGAGGTGAAGGAGATACTTAAGGAGAATTTTACCTCATTTCCCGTTGAGGACGGGGAGGCCGGGCTGAGCTTTGCGGGCTCGGAGCTTTCGGACAGAGAGATCTTAAGGCTGCGGGTGGATTACACCTTTAAGCCGGTATTTGATTTTTTCAATGCCGCCGGCATCAGCATATCACAGGAGTGTGTCATGCATACCTGGATTGGCTATGAGAATGGCCTGTCGGGAGAAGCCGGTGATGATTCCGGTGAGGTCTATGTGGCACAGAACGGAGAGGTTTTTCATATGAGCATCATGTGTTCACATATCCGCCTCTCCATTACAGAGACTGATCCGGGGACCGTTGAGAGCCTGAGAAACTCCTCAGGAGGAAGGTACAGAGCCTGTGAGCAGTGCCATCCGGATGACAGTGATACCGTGCTCTATATTGCGGCCAACGGGGACAGATATCATAACAGCTTAGGCTGCAGCGGCCTGAAGAGAACGATACAGTGCATGACCCTGAGGGAGGCTCTGTCTAAGGGACTCAGGCCATGCTCAAGATGCTCGGGAGGGTCATTATGACAGGCTTACTGAACGGTAAAATGCTTGAGGAGCTGACAGCCCTTTTCCTGCTGTCCGTATGCAGCCTGACCGATATGAGAAGGAGAACGGTAGTACTTACACCGATAGCGGCGGCAGCAGGCCTTGAGCTGCTTATACGGAGCCTTTCGGGAGGCTTTGTGCCGTCAGAGCTGTTTTATGAGCTGCTCTTCGGGGGAATGTTCTTTCTGATCAGTTTTTTTTCCGGGGGACTCGGAGAGGGAGACGCTTATCTCATAACGGCCCTTGCCGTCATAATCGGATATGAAAGATGCATGAAGACGGTAATGTATGCTCTTTTTACAGCGGCTTTTTCCGGTATCATCGGGATCGTTTCGGAGGGTATAGGCCTTCGGAGGGAAATACCGTTTGTGCCGTTTCTATTAGGAGGCTTTATCATTATGCTGTGTATCGGATGAAAATGTTGTGTAATATACGATAATGTTGTGTATAAAACCGTGTATTCAGAAAATACAGCGATAAAACCGGGTATCAAAAGGAATTAAACATAAGGACCGTTGACAGATCAGATGAAAACAAAATCCCTTCTGCTGATGATAAAAATAAAGTTGGGTACCGTATTCCTGCGCTTTGCTTCTCCCCAAAAAGCAAGTGTGACCATTGAAGCAGCCCTTATAATGCCTCTTCTTCTGGCCTCTCTTTTTTTCGTTATACAGCTGTCATTGTTTGCGCATGACAGGTGTATGCTGCTGAAGGCAGGACTGGATGCCGCTTTAAGGGCAGAAACAGGGTACATTGGCGAGGATGCTCCGGCAGACCTTCGTGAAGAGGCATATGCCGTGGCCGATAACGTGTCCGGGGAGATCGTAAGAAAAAAAATGACGATACCCTGGGATATCGAAAAGGATATAAGCATGAATGAGAATGAGATAAGGATAGAGCTTAAGGGGAGGACAGCCTTTATGGGAGGAATGGCAGGCTTTTATCCAGGTGCTTCGCAGTTTACGGGAAGCGCCCGGGTGAGTGCGGGCGGGGATACGGAAAGACCCTCGGAGTTTATAAGGGAGATGAGAAAAAGGAGTGCGGGTCATTGCTACTGAGTGAGATAAAGGAGGGCAGCGGAGGAAGCTTCATGTATCTGAGCACTGATATAAAGGCGGAGGCTTCCTTTGAGCTTAAGATGCTTGAGGAGAATGATATTGAGGGACTTATCAGCTTTTCCGTCAGGAACCAAAACGGAGCGGAATACTTTATTTATGATATTTCGGGAATGCTCAGCCTGAAGAAGCTGTATGAGGAGAGGGAGCTTGGGTGCGGCGAGCTTACGGCGATCCTGAGGGCCGTATCGGAAATATATGAGAGCATAGCCGCGTATCTTATCGATGAGACCTGTCTGTTACTGGATCCGGAGTATATCTTTATGGATCTGTACAGCAAAAGGGTGCGCTTTGTCTGCTTCCCTCCGCAGAGAGTGGATATTGCGTGTTCAATGGGAAGCCTTGCTGATTTTCTGATACGAAGGACAGATCACGGGGACGCGGAGGCGGTAAGGATCGCCTATGAGTATTACAGGAGGGTCTTCTCGGGGAATTATTTCGTCGGTGATCTTGTTTCAGAGCCTGAGATAAGCGCGCCCTTCACAGAGACCGCGGGAATAAGTGAAAAGAGCAGGGAAGCCGGCGCTGACTCAGATATCAAAGCGGTAAGACCTGCCGGGCCTGTCAAAGCCGTTAAAGCTGTTAAAGCTGTCGAGCCTGAGAACATAAATCCAAAAAGAAGGAGCCGCGCAGTATATCTGGGCTGCTTTACCGGTCTGTCCCTGCTTACGGCTCTGGTATTTATAATAGCGGTCTATGACCCATATGGGCTCAGCAGCTATCTTTACGAAAGAGAGGTGATCGCGTCCGTTGCGGGAACAGGCGCCATGCTTGCCTTTATTGCTGCTTTGAACGCTAATAAGAGCTATAAGGAAAAAGCGGAGAGGAAGGAAGGGACTACGGACTCTTAAAGAACGGAGTTAAGCTTAAGCTCGGGGATGTAAAACTTTTATTCTGTACCGGGCTGGGATGAGAGATTAAAAATAAGGACCGCCATAAAAAACCGTTTCGGTGCTTGGCCGAAAATCGCTGAAAAGCGGGTATCACATAATGAGGCTGCTTTATCCAAGGGATTTATAAAAGTCTATGGCACCCTGGATCTCGCCGGCATTAGGATGGCCTTTGGAAATACCGCCAATGAGCTTGAAGGGACCGAAGGTATCGAAACCAAGACATCCGTATTCTCCGAGATACTCGCAGCTTCTCTCCCTGACAAGGGCCTTGATCTCCTTTGTGTATTTCTCATTCATCGTACCGCAGGTATAGATCGAAAAAACTTTTCTGTGCTCAGGAAGATGCGCATTGAGATACTGCATGAGCGGCTTAGCGAACTTTGAATAGTAGATACCTGAGGCGATCCCTATTCTGTCAAAATCACTAAGATATAAGGGGCTTATTTCCATAACGTTTATTAGCTCGACCTCCGGCTCACGTTTTTTTATTGCATCCACTAAAAGCTGGGTATTTCTGTGATGCTTTGAATAAAAAACGATGACTGTTTTCACGCTGGAATAACCTCCGGTTATTGTTGCTATCTGTTATCGACCCTTTCCGGGTAAAGGTCATGACCCTCAAGCCTGTCGAGGGCCGTCTGTTCCCACCTTGTTTGCGGTTTGCCGTAATTACAGTAAGGATCAATGGAGATACCGCCTCTTGGAAGAAACCTCCCCCAGACCTCGATATATCTGGGCTCCAAAAGCTTAATAAGATCCTTCATGATAATATTTATGACATCCTCATGAAAATCCCCGTGATTTCTGAAGGAAAAAAGATAAAGCTTAAGTGATTTGCTTTCTACCAGATATTCATCGGGAACATAGGATATGGTAACCGTTCCGAAGTCAGGCTGCCCGGTTATCGGACACAGGCTGGTGAATTCGGGGCAGTTGAGCTTTACAAAATAATCGTTATCCGGATGCTTGTTCTTAAATCTTTCAAGTATCCCGGGTGAGTAATCCGTTTTGATAATGGTTTCTTTATTTCCCAGCAGTGTAAGCTCTTCTCTTTCTCTCATAAAGACCTCCTGTACCAGGAAAAGTAATTATTTTGCCGCTCCGATAAAGCGATATTTAACGCCGTAATCATAGGTATCGATATCCTCCCGTGCTTTTACGGCCCTGACTACCGCATAGGTCAGAGGCGTAAAGACTATCTCATAGCATACCTTAAAGAGATACTGGAATAATATCATTCTGAGGACAGACGCGTTATCCATGGTTCCCCAAAAGGAAATGGTAATGAAGATGACCGAATCAAAACCCTCACCGACTACGGTAGAAAGAATGGTTCTTACCCAGAGCTTTTCCCCCCTGGTAGCCACCTTCAATCTTGAAAGAATCACTGAATTGGAAAACTCTCCGAACAGATAACCCGCAAACGAGGCAGCGGCTACACGGGGAGTAGTTCCCATGACTATGGCATAGGCCTCCTGATTATCCCAGAAACCGGGGTGAGGAAGCAAAACGGTGATCATATAGATCGCCACCGCAAAGAAGCTCATGAAAAAACCGAGCCAGATGACGAACCTTGCACGGTTGAAGCCGTAAACTTCGGTTATCACGTCTCCCATGATATAGGTTACGGGAAAAAGGATCACCGCGGCAGGAAGGGTAATGCTGTCGGTGACTGCCCACATCTTTCCCGCGGTGATGTTTGAAAGAAGGAGACAGGTCACGTAGAGACCCGTAATGATGACGAATAATTTTGAAATATAGTTTTTTTCCATTAGCTCACTTTAAATACTGCCCTGCGGGCATCCTTGTTACTGTCTGTTTTTTCGATACACGCGCCCAGGCTCCTGAGCTTGATATGAAAATCCTCATATCCGCGTTCTATGTATATGATATCATCCACCACGGACTCACCCTCCGCGGCCAGCGCGGCTAAAACAAGCGCCGCTCCGGCTCTCAGATCCGGTGCCTGGATGAGAGCACCCGTAAGGCGATTCACGCCCTCGATTATGGCGGAATTACCCTCGACCTTTATCAGAGCGCCCATTTTAATAAGCTCATCCACATATCTGAAGCGGTTTTCAAATATGCTCTCGGTTACGACACTCGTTCCTTCGCTGGTAGCAAGCGCGGCCACGATCTGAGGCTGCATATCGGTAGGAAAGCCCGGATAGGGAAGAGTTTTAACATGCGTCTTCATAAGCCTTTTTGCGGCTACTATCCTCAGCTGGTCATCAAATTCCTCAATTTCACAGCCCATTTCGATCAGCTTTGCGCTAATGGACTCAAGATGCTTGGGGATGACATTTTTTATCATTATATCGCCCCTGGTAATGGCCGCCGCAAACATGAAGGTTCCGGCCTCTATCTGATCGGGAATGATGGAGTATGTGGTTCCGTGAAGCTTTTCAACGCCCTTTATCCTGATGATATCAGTACCGGCGCCCTTTATACTGGCACCCATACTGTTAAGAAAGTTTGCTACATCTACTACGTGAGGTTCCTTGGCAGCGTTCTCTATTATGGTTTTGCCCTCCGCCAGTGATGCGGCAAGCATAATATTGATCGTAGCCCCTACCGTTACAACATCTAAGTAGATATGGCTTCCGACAAGCCTGTCGGCCTCTGTTGAAATAAGACCGTGGGATATCCTGACACTGGCCCCAAGCGCCTTAAAGCCTTTCATATGCTGGTCTATAGGCCTTGAACCTATATTACAGCCCCCCGGGAGCGCAACTGAGGCTTTTCTGTATTTACCGAGCAGAGCCCCCAGTATGTAATAGGATGCCCTGATCTTTTTTATGTAAGCAGATTCCACGATCAGGGAATTTACCGCTCCGGCACTTATCTTAACCGTATGTCGGCTCAGACGATCAACAACAACGCCAATACTCTCCATTGCCTGCAGAAGAACATTGGTATCGCTGACGTCCGGAAGATTCTCAATAATGACCGGCTCATCAGTCATCAGAGAAGCAGCAAGTATCCCAAGTGCAGCATTTTTAGCGCCGCATATCTCAACTTCCCCCACAAGCGGGCTGCCCCCGCTGATAATATATTGCTCCACCTTGTGATCACCCTTGTTTACTGGCATTCGAGGGTCAAAAAAATAAAAGCCGCCCCCTGAATCGTATTAGTATAGCATACCCCTGATACAACGCCCATACATGGTGAATTATATTACAAGGGACTTTATTTGTAAATGTATAAAATATACATATTATTACCGCTTTCAGCGCATGAATTTGCTCTTTTGACTCAGTCACCCATAGCCTCAGAGATTATCACGGGCAGTATTTTAAAATGGATTAAAGCCTTTATCAATGATAAAATGACACCGTCCTTTTTAACTAAGGAATGACAGATTTATTTTCTTCCGGTGAAGAAGAGAAAGGAGGTGCCAATGATCAAATATAAGGTAAGCGGAACCCAGAGAAAGGAGCTCGTAAAGAGGTTAGAGAGCCTTACGGGGGAGAAGGCGCGTTACCTGGGCATGCCGTCCATAGCCTTTAAGGTAGGCTCATATACAGTGAGGAAGGATGGTACGGTCGAAGGGGAGCTTCCCGAGGATATCATTAAGGGTCTGGCAAGATCGGGGTTTAAGGCCGAGTATATCATGAAGGAGCCTGAAGAACCGAAAAAGCCTGAAGGACTGATCTTTATCATAAAGGAGCCGTCCGGAAAGGCGTGCGAGAATTTTTCCCATATGATAGAAAGCAAGGGAAGCCTCATAAAAGCTGCCTTCGGACTTAAAGCCCTGCCCATTGACTGTCAGGATGATATGCTGGTGATACGCTGGTTTGAAGACGTTAAGCTGCCGCCCGAGGAATTGGAAACCGTAACGGCCTTTGTAACGGGAATGATCAGCAGGTCGGAAAAGGCGGTTTTCGTAAAACGGGATCCGGTAGATATGGAAAATCCCAGATATAACCTGAGGGCATTTATGTATTCCCTGGGCTTTACAGGTGAAAAATACAAGCGCATGAGGAGGGCTATGCTTATGAAGGTAGAGGGACAGGCAAGCAGAAAGCATAAACAGACAGAAGCCACAAGGCCGGTCTGAAGAGAACGGCAGAGAGCAGCTTAAGAAGCAGCAGGGCATTCCGAAAGGGGTGTCTTTTTGTTTTGGAGGACAAAAATGCAGAAAATGATAACGATCATACCATCAAAAACAGAGACGGCAAAGTATGAAGGGAAAAAGAGAAAAAAACGTGTAGCAGCATATCTTCGCGTATCCTCAAGCAGTACGGAGCAGGAGGACAGTCTTGACAACATGTATAAGCATTTCAGCAACTTACTCAGGGATAACCCTGAATGGATCAACGCGGGGATATATATCGACGATGGTATCTCAGGCCTTTCAACCAACAAACGTGACGGGTTTAAGGCGATGATGGCAGCTGCAAAGGCACATAAGATCGATATGATCCTTGTAAAATCCATCAGCAGGTTTGCAAGAAATACGGTAACGACCTTAGAGTCCATAAGATTACTCAACAGCTACGGAACAACTGTTCTGTTTCAGAAGGAAAACCTTATAAGCACGGATCCACAGACGGAATTCATCCTGTCGATCATGGCTTCTATGGCCCAGCAGGAAAGTCTGAGCATAAGTCAGAATACTACCCTGGGCTTTCAGTATAAAATGGCAAGGGGAGAGCATACTCTGGCCTATGGTTCCTTTCTTGGCTATGACAGGGGGCCGAACGGAAGGCTTATGGTCAATCCCGAACAGGCGGAGACAGTAAGAAGGATCTTCGAGCTCTTTCTCTCAGGGCTCACCCTGACCGAGGTGACAAAAAAACTGGAGGAGGAGGGCAGGAAAACAGGCACCGGTAACCCCGGATGGAGCAAGACAGGGATCAGAAGGATACTTTTAAATGAAAAGTATTGCGGCGATGCCCTGCTCCAGAAGACCTATACCAGGGATGTCATAAATAAAAAAAGGAGCAAAAACGAAGGGCAGAGGAAGAGTTATTACATTGAAGGGGATCATGAACCTATCATAGACAGGCAGACCTGGTATCTTGCCCGGGGTGAATTAAAGCGCAGGTGCAATCAGTATTTCGGGGAAAGTGAACCGGGGATAGCCGTAAGAGCAAAAAAGAATGATTTTACGAGCAAGGTGGTCTGTCCGAAATGCGGAGCTTATCTTACGAGAATAAACACGAGAAAGACCTATAGCTGGAGATGCGGGAACAGGGTGTTTCACAAATGTGATTTTGAGATAATAAAGGAAGAGGAGCTGATGGATACGGTCTTAAAAGCGGCACAGGAGTTATGGGATAAAAAGCCTGAAATAAAAATGAAGGAGGTTCCGATCTTAAGCCAGGACGATCCCGATGAAAGGATGATAGAGGCCGCGGCGGTGAATAATGAGAATGCCTTTGCAAAAAGGACGATGAAGCTGATAAACGGGAGCCGCCCGCAGCAGTATTATCCCGATCTTGTAAGATATCACATAGATCGTGTGGATATTTCCGATAACGAATACATTATCCGCTTTTACGGGGGTCAGGGGATAAGGGTAGCCAGACAGACAAAGAAAGGACGGAGAAAGAACATCAGGCTGCAAACGTGACCGGGAAGAACCTGCCGTCAGACATATTTCACGGTTTATTGCCATATGATAAGGCTGTGCGTATAATAATTGTGAATGGCAAAAGGAGTGAATGACAAAAGGAGAAGGGAGAAATAAAATGGAAAACAGGAATATGCTCAATGATGATCAGCTGAATAAGGTAAGCGGCGGCGCCGGAACAGACGTTCCCCCGCAGTGTTTTTTTGTCGGAGACAGCGTATTGCTCAGGATATACCCTGAATATGGAGTCGGGACGGTGAGAGAAGCACGGATGGAATCAGGCGCATGGAAGTATGTAGTGCAGTTTGACGCGGGTATGATGACTGCTGACGAGTTCGAATTTATCCCGGCATGAATCTGATATCTGCCTTCATCGCGGTTTCCGAAAGGCAGGCATAAGCTTTGGATGAAGCCGGACAGAGCCGCATAGTACCCTTGGCGGGGTGACCCGTCAGGGGTATTTTTATGTCCGGAAAAATGGCATAAAATGATGTAAGGCTGCCCGGCTGCCGCAGGAAATCACTGTAGCTTTACAGGAGCTTAAAAGGTTGCATGAAACAGGTTAAAGAGGAATTTTATGAGTGCCCGAAAGCCTGTATTTTCAGGCCGGGAGTACTCGGAAAGGAGAGCTATGGGAAGGATGGTAACAATTATACAGCCCACGAAGAAGGCTGAAATAAAAGAGGACAGGAGAATAAGGGTAGCGGCCTATGCCAGAGTGTCAAAGGATTCGGAGAGTCAGGAGGATTCCTACATATCACAGAAGAAGCACGCGGAAGAGGTCATAAACAGGAATCCTGACTGGACGCTTACAAGGATCTACGCAGATCAGGCATCCGGGCTTAACACAAAGAAGCGTACAGAATTCAATAAAATGATTGAAGCGGCCAAGTGTCATGAGATGGACCTGATCCTGGTAAAGAGCATATCGAGATTCGGAAGGAGCGTAGTAGATACGCTGACGAGCCTCAGAACCCTGGAAAAGTGCGGGACACGGGTATATTTTGACCGTGAGAACATGTACTCCGATGATCTGAACTGCAATCTGGTCTTATCCATCATGGCAAGCATGGCGGAATCAGAGAGCTTATCCATAAGTGCCAATGTACGGACAGGTCAGAAATACAAAGCAGAGGATGGACGGTGGAGCGTGGCTTACGGAACTTTCCTGGGCTATGACAAGGCGGAAGAGGACACCGTCGTGATAAATGAAGAGCAGGCAAAGACCGTAAGATTTATTTTTTCAGAATTTCTGTCAGGCACCTCTCTTCAGGATCTGTGCAGAAGGCTTGAAAAGGAAGGCCACAGGACAGGAACTGGCAGCACGCATTGGACCAAGACAGGGGTCAGAAGGATCCTTTCAAACATTAAATACTCCGGGGATGTGATCCAGGGCCTGACCTACACAGCGGATGTAATGGAAAAGAACAGAAAGCGCAATAACGGCGACGTTCCCCTGTATTATATTAAGGACGGGATCCCGGCGATAATCGACCGGCAGACTTATCTTTTAGCTAAGGGAGAGCTCCTGAGAAGGGAAGCGGAATTCGTCGGGAAAACCGTCGAAGGTCCGGCAGTATATAACCGGAATAATGATTTTACTCACATTTTAGCCTGTCCTGAGTGCGGAGCCTTTTTCAACAGGATAAAAGCCCGCGGGAAGTATGTCTGGAAGTGCTATAACAGGCGGAATGCGGATTGCAAAGCTGAGATCATAAGGGAAAAGGAGCTGCAGGCTGCGGTGCTTTCAGCTGCACAGGAGCTTTATGATCTGCAGCCGGAAATAACAGAGAGGCCGGTTCCGGTACTGAGTAATGAGAACCCGGATGAAGAGCTTATCCTTGCTGCCGGAATAAACGCCTATAACAGCTTTGCGGACAGATTGAAGCATTTCCTCGCCGGAGAGAGGCCTGAGCATTACGATCCTGAGATATCCAGACGTCTTATCCGGCATATCACTTTTACTGAAGACGAATGGGTGTTTTTATTCTATGGTGATCAGACCGTAAGGGTCCCGCGCAAGGCAAAGGAATAATATTGACATACCTTTAAAAGATGTTTTCCATAAAAGCCTTTTCTCACATCCCCCTGTTTTCTAACGCCCGAATTACCCGGGATGATGAACTCGCGGATTGTATGCATAAGGGGAATGCAGCTAAGGTTGGCGATACTATTACTGCGACCGTGGCTCCCAGCAATGCTACTAACGTAGCTAGCTACGCTTGGACCCTCAATGGAGAGAAGATTGACGGAGCTACCGAAGCAACATATACTATACCTACAACAGCTAAAGTAGGCGATAAATATAATGTAATCGTAACCGATGCTGATGGAAAAGAGTTTACTTCGCCTGATGATGCGGTTGTTACAGCCGCTTCTTTTACTGTTGAGGCTAAGCAGGGTGGAGCGAAGAAGGTTACCGTTACTCTTTCTGAGGCAATTGGCGATACCGCAGCTATCGTTGTTAATAAAGGATCTGTGGAGCAGACCATTTCTGCTAAGGAAGTTTCTGAAGATAAGAAGACCGTTACTCTTGAGCTTGGTGCTAACATCAACGCTGCTGAGTATACTGTAAAGGTTACCGCTACTGATGGTGGCACAGCCAATGGTTCCTTCACAGGTGAGGCTTCTGCTCTTACAACCGCTAAGGCTGTAAAGAATGAGCTTATCAAAGGCGATGTTCTTGGAACAACAGCTACAACTACTGTAAAGGGTTATAACCAGTGGGATGAGGAAGTTGCTCTTGATGCTCAGAACGTAACCGCTACAAAGATGAGCACAGCTACCGCTCCGACGTATACAGCTAAGACTGGTGTTATTACTCTTACTGCTCAGGCAGGAAATGTAGCTAACTATACAACAGGTGAGAGCGTAACTATTACCTTCACCTATGCTAATAACGCAAAGGTATTTAGCGAGGCGTTTACCGTTGTTGACGTTGCTACTGTAGCGAGCATGGAATTCGGCGATGTTACTCCGAATGCCAAGAGCCTTGTAGGAAGCAAAGTTTTCAAGAAGAACCTTAATAAATATTATGTTCCGGTTACCGCCAAAGATCAGTATGGCAATGAACTTACCAAGGATCAGCTTAGTGCAATGGTAGCCGCAAGCAGACTCTTCTGCACACCGAACAGCGGTATGATCGCTATCATCGATGCGGATCCGTTTATCGAGGTTGATGGCAAGCCTGCTATTCAGCTTAAAAACAATACAGCTTATACACTTACATACGGAACCGCTACTATCAGCGTTCTTTCTGTAGGTGGCTCCACATTCACCAAGGACGTTGTTGTTGAGGATGAGCCGAACATTGATACTCTTACCGTGACGATTGATGACCTTTATGCATCATATGCATCTACAGTGACCCTTGACGCTGTTGATCAGTATGGTGATCCGGTTGATCTCTATAATACAACTATTACTGGCGGAACTGATACCCTTACAATCGCGGGTACCGATGCAAGCCATGTTACCACAATTGACGCGAAAGGAACTTGGGTAGCATCCAAAGATACTTCCAAGAAGGCATGGAAGATTACCTTTAATCCTGGCGTTGAGACTTATGAAACTTTCGTTGTTCAGACATCTACTCATAAAGTAAATACTATTGGACCTAAGAAGGTTGGTACGGCGGTTACTCCTGCCGATATTAAGGGTGTGAAGGATACCGTTCCTACAAGCATTACTGCTACACAGCAGGTAAGCCTTGCAAAGGCTAATATCGAGTTCCTTAACTCTGCTGGTTCTGTTATGACTAACACGACGGATGGAGTGACTGCATATCCTGACATTGCGAACACTACGACGGAAATTACGTCCGCAAAGATTACAGCTTGGGATTCAACAGATACGGCGGCATCTTACCATTATACAATTACACCGGTTGCTACAAACAGCATCTTCTCAATGACTGCGGCTGGTGCAATTAGCGTTACAAATTCAACAGCTTTGACGGAAGCGACAACAGAGCAGTTTACAATTACTCTTTATGCTGGTAATGCAAACAGCCTTGCCGGAAGCACACACTTCAAGGAGATCGCTTCTAAGAAGATCAGCATTACAGCGCAGCCAGCAAGTACATTGACCTATGCACTTGAGAATTCAAAGAGCGCGACGATCGATGCTTCTCAGGCAGGAAAGAAGGTTACCCTTTCTCTTACAGCTACAGACTCTGAGGGTAATAAAACCGCTGTTGATATTGATGAACTTAAGAGCTTTAGTATCTCAGATTCAGGGGTTGCTTCGATCGCGAAAACTGACTACTCAGGATCAACAGCGACAGCTGAACAGGCTCTTACTCTTACAGGGATTAATGCTTCCTCAACCCACACTGGAGACAAAGCTTCAGGAACTGTGACAGTGAAGGCTCTCATCGGAGCTAACTCGCAAGAGGTTTCTATCGACGTTCCTTACAGCACAGCTGCCCCTGTAGCGACTGACCTTATTATTTCAACGAAGGCAGTTTATCAGAATCCTTGGGAGGCTTCTTCTACACGCGCTATCGTTGAGGGAACCACTATTGATAATGTTAAGCTTGCTGCATCGTCTGGAGCTACGGCACTTGAAAAAGCAGACGGAGATGATTACTTCTTCATCATGGTTGACCAGTATGGCAACCCGGTTGGCAGCCCGACTACATCAGATGCTCAGCTGACAGGATGGACAACCACGGATGCAACTGCAAAGGCGTTGGGATCAACAGGGCTCGCGGCGACAACTGCTGGATCAAATGCTGTTACAGGCGTTGTGACCATAAACGGAACAAACGCGTCACGTACAATTCTCGCAGGTGATAGCTTCTCACTTACATGGAACTATGGTAAACTGTACAAGACGATAAACGTAAATATCTCAGATGCGAATTCATATGCAACCTATAAAGCGACCGTATCGAAGTTTGTTACCACAAGCCAGGGAACAACGGTTGCTACGACTGGGACTTGCACTGCATTCGTTGTTGACGAGACAACGGCAAAAAATGCAGGTGATGTGTTCGTAGTTGATCAATACGGAACCAAGATTGAAACTGGGACGATTGCTGATACGCTTACAGTTTACAGCGACGAGGCCTGCACTACGGCGGTTACTGCGGCAGAGCTTAGCTCGACGGGTGCTGCTGGGGGGACACTTCCAACCGCTACCTTGACCGCTACAACGAATGGTCAGGTGCAGATCGCGCTGAGCATCAACGCTCAGGGCTCCATCGCGACGGCCGGAGGACATGTTTACTGCACATACGGTGGCGTTGTATACACCATGACGCTTGTGAATGCTTAAGAAAGGTTCGATTTTCGGATTTAACCTAAGCTATTATTTCCGGGGAGACTTCGGTCTCCTCGGTACTTTTATAGAGAAAGGACTATCGCATGGATATTTACCAAAAAGCAATCTTCGCCATCCGTTCCCACCCTTACTCATTCCTATACCATCCGGATTTTATGGAAGCTCTGGACGCAGTCGGGATAAAAGAACAAGACGAGATACTGAATATGATTAGATGATGAGCATTTCTTGGAGATTACCAAGGGTGCTTATTTTATTGTGGCGGGAATGCGAGGATTATGCTATACTAACCTTTGGAGGTGAATCATCATGATGAAGATGACATTCGTATTCGACAATAACAGACTACAACAGGTTGGAAAGACTCCTGATGAAGTTATAGCCCCTATGCGTGACCATGCGAAGAAATGGCATATTGATGAAGTTGCTCCATTCCAGTTCGAGAAGGACGGGAAGGATGCGCTCTGCGATCTGTTTATGTTTATCCCTGAAATTCTGGAAAAGGACAAAAGCTACTACACCTACTTTTCCAAGTGGTACGTTGAGCAAAATGGTCAGTTCTATGAGGACTGCATCGAGGGCTCGAAGGATGCACTAGCTGTTATGGAGCGGAACAATGCGTAATGAGAGACGGCTTCAGATCATATTCGACTTGGAAACGGCTCTTCTGGAGGCAGCTGAAAAGGGAAGCTCCAAGACCATCTACAGCAAGATCAGGGCTTTCATGGAAAAGAACGGATTTGACCACATTGAGTACAGCGGATATGTAAGCCGGGAACCAATGAGAGTGGCAGCCGCCCTTGCTGTGGTTCGAGAGTTAAAGAAGGCTTTTCCGATTTTGAATTCGACAGTGCAAGGAATGCATCTGACGGAAGTCGGAGACACATATGAGCTGACTAATCTGTTCGGAGTTGGTGATTAAGCATCTCGATATTGAGGTGCTTTTATTATATAGCTCTATGCGCTTGCAGGAAGCCCTCTAAGCGCCCTCTCTACTTTCGATGGGGAATGTTGAGGGGAAAGGGTTGGAACGGCTGTATGAGCAAAATAAAAGACCACCAGAGCGTTTGTGTACTCTGATGGTATAAGAAAAGCCCGGAGAGCTTTGGATGGCTCTCTGGGCTAGTCTTTTAGGTTCGGTTAAATCTGGGTGGTGTGGAATTCAACCTACTCAGGCTCCTTCAGCAATCGCTGTATCAAATTTATGTGAACCTCCACTCGGATTAGATAACGTAAAGTCTATCGTGGTTCCATCTATGAATTCAACAACGAATGTTCCTGTCGTTGCACCCTGCGTGATCGCAGCCTTCGCTTTAACCGTGCCATCTCCGATCAGTTTTGTTCCTGTATAGTTCGCATCCGCGTTCGAATCAGCATCCATAATAGCCGCAATCCTTGTCTTAGCCCCGCTGCTGTTCGATATATCTCCTGCTAAAGCACCCGCCGTAATAGCTTTGTACTTAACAAGTTGTGCATCGATAGCAGAAAGCACAGCAGCAGCATTAGTATAATCATCAGTGTCCACGTCCGCTGACCCGCTCGCAGCTTCTCCACCAGCTGCCACGTAGGCCGCTATCGCATCAGGAGCCGCCTCTACAGCATTCTTCAAGGCAGTATACTCAGTCTTTGTGTCCACACCATAAGAAGCTATATTCGCTGTTCCACAGGCTGCAATAGCACCTGTCGCAGCCGTTTTAAGAGTAGTCAACCCAGCTGCATTAGCTGTGCAAACAACCTTTTGCGTAGCAGTCATACCGTTCTCAAGCGTAGCAACTACATCGAACACTCCCGCGGTGAAAGCATAATCGATGTATGCGTGCTTTGTATTGTTTTTATAGAGCTTCCAATTTGTTGTGTTTGACCCGAGGCTAACCTCCATTGAAGGAGTAGCGCCGTTATTTGTTGTTATTGTGGTAACTCCTGTAGTCCAAGATGCCGTATCACTCACCTGAGCGCCGTACTGATCATACGCATAGAACCAAAGACCGAGGTCGTCAATAGCATTCATCGCGCCGTCGTTCTGCGGCGTATATGCGATCGATGCAGGACTTCCTTCAGCAAGATCAGAATAGCTCCCGAATCCCACAATCTTGCTTGGGGCCGCACTGTAGCTATAATCACAGCTTACTTCCTCTGTGTATTCTTCACCCGAGTCATCGGTAAGACTTACAGTAAATGTTGCGGTTGCCGTCTTAACAGCTGTTTCAGCCTCTGCTTGTGTTATAGGCACGTAGCTGTCTGTTTTGATTGTGTAATTACTTGCAGGGATTGTAATGGTTTTTCCATTTATTGTACCTGTAAGCTTGAAGTCTGCGGTTGTAATTCCAGATGATGTATCATTTGCTGCGACCTCGATATACTGCGCAGGAGCAACGAACGTGTAGTTGTTAAGCACAGAAGCAGTTCCGTCGAGGTCACGAGTTGTTGCTGCATTCACGGTTTTATTCCAAACTGCTTTAATATTTGTAGCTTTCTGGGCGTCAACCTTCTGAAGTGAAAGGGTAAGCTGAGCTTTATTTACATCGAATGCAGATGACGTATCAGACATACCAGCCACGCTAATATTAAGTTTTGTAGCCTTGTCCGTAATGTTAAAATTCCATGATGCAGAGTTGTCGCTATCTACAATCTCTTCACTTCCGTATTTATAATCTACAGCCATTCCGGTAAGGGTGGCACCATCACCGGAATCCATTGTGTTCCCGTACTGATCTTCAACTACGAATTTAGATTTTGTAATCGTAATTATATCAGCCTGCGATACAATATCACCGGTATACTTAACCAAGCTATAAGGAACCTTCTTTTCATAAACTGTAAAGGTCTTCGGGATAACAATTTGATCCCCGGCACTGATATCAGCGTTCGCCTTTGCGGTCACGGAAAGAACTGTATTTTGTTTCATGTTATCGTTTCCGGTCTCAAGAGCTTCAGACGCAGCCTCGGTTTCATTTGGTGTATAAACCAATTTCGCAGAACCATCTGTGTTCTTGACCCATGCCATAGCGGCATTATCGAAAGTCACCAATTTGCTAAGTGTCTTATAGTCGGTCACCTCCTGGCCGGATACTGTTGTAGCTGTATATTCCATAGCATTAGGATACTTATTATATACTGTCCCCTGTGCGGAGAAAGTGAACGATTTAATAAGATCAATCTGCTCAATCTTTATTGTTTCGTTCATAACAGACCCAAAACGGTCACCAACTACGATAATCTGAAGAGATCCGGCAATAGCACTTGATCCTGTAAGCTTGATTACAAGCTTCTCCTCGCCATTTATTTCCACTGTGTCAAATGAATCAGCTGTAAGCTTATTGCCAACAACTCCATCAACCTCAACGTTTGTAAGAACCTTAGCCTGACTTAATGTTTGATAGAGCATAGTCTTATCACTGATAGGTCTATCATACTGATCTATCGGACTGATAACAAGTGCAAAATTCGCAGCATCTTTCTCAGCCGGGATCGCGTCTACAAAAGCGTTTGAGGATGTGTTATAAATGCCATCGAGTGTAACCTTAGCAACCTTAGCTTCCTCGCTCATGGTCACTTCGTTTGTGGTGGTCACACCGTCCTTAGAAACAATGATTATATTACCCTTTGTTCCCGCAATACCAAGAGCAGCCGCAATATCATAAACTACAATTGTACCATTCTTCTTTGCGGTAGGCTCCGTCTTAAATACCTTTCCACCGAATGTGCTTGTTACAGAAAGGATGTCAGCACTGATATTCTCACCATACTGATTATGTGCCTGATACTCAATCGTTGCGTTCACAGTTGTTGCATCCGGATTACCGCCATCAACTGAACCTGCTCCAACGATATTGTTTGTAGCTGTATCTGAAAGCTGGGAGAATGCGGTTCCAACAACCTTGAGCTCAACAAGCTTCTCATCTTCGGTCTCTACTGTAGCAGGAGTAGTCTCGCCGTAAGCTACTGAGTATGTATCCTTAACAATCTTAGAACCAAGAGTAATCTTTACAGTGGTTCCGTCTATTACTACATCAGCAGGAGTAAGGGTAACTGTACCCTTCTTTACTACGAAATCCTTAGCTGTAGCCGATACTTCCTTAGAAAGAGTAGCTGTAAGCTCCTTAGAACCAGTTGCCTCTAACTTAGATACTACCACATCTTCAGCATTTGTGATAGCCTCTGAAACAGGAGATTCGAATCTATTTCCATCGGCATCAATAGCGACAACCTTAAGGAACTTGCCAACATAATCTGCCTTAATATCTAAAGAAGCTGACGTCTGACCCTCGATCGCTGTGAAGGTTCCGTCAGCCTTATCTGCAAGAAGCCATTCGTAGCTGGCTACATTAGTAGCATTGTTAGGGCTGACGGTCGCAGTAATAGTATCGCCAACCTTAGAAGAGTAGTCTCAAAAAAAATTGCAATTTTCTATAAATTTACCAAAAACCTCCAACATCCAAAAGGCGTGTTGATCCTTTAAGATTTAATATTTATACATAATATCAGCT
>ODAI011183261.1_pt1 | contig 21425 bp, 19 predicted proteins | sample 1539321 | NCBI WGS metagenome assembly ODAI01 (sample SAMN02144231, study PRJEB22623) | gut metagenome | biome: sheep rumen | host: Ovis aries | place: New Zealand | reverse complement strand
TTGCCGAATGTCGCATCTATAGGGAAGTCCTTAGTTGGTTTCACTTCCACATTCTTCTTAAATATATCACGATCCACCAAACTGTTCCTACCCTCTTCAAAGATACCTTTCTCTACACGAATACGAAGCACAGAGTCATTATTGAAGGTGGAACGAAGCAACTCAGCCCACTGACTGAAAGGTTTTCCCTTCACACAGTTCTTCACAGCCTTCACGTCTGCCGCATCTTTCACATGATAGGCAATGCCCTTAAATCTGGGCTTCTCCCACTTGTACTTCTTCTTGTTCTTCTTGAAGTAATTTGCCAATGCCGCATCATCCTTTGATGCTTTTTCCCAGACCAAACGATTGCTGATTTCAAAGAGTAGCAAACCATCATGATACTCCTGTATTAGATAATGCAAGTCAGGATCATTACTTTCCATCTCTGCACTACGCTCATCAAGTAAACTCTCTACGGTCTTCGTGCCATTACTCTCTGCCACCATCTTGTCGAGTTTTTCTGTGACAATACGCTCTCTGATGCCTCTATTCTCGATAAATCGGGTAATGTCAACACGCAGACTGTCGTATGGCGGCACTTGCGAGCGTTCGTTCATCTTTATGATATGATAGCCAAAAGGTGACAAGAAAGGCTTACTCATCTCGCCTGCCTGCAAAGCATACGCCTGAGTTTCAAACTCTGCTATGGTCTGTCCAGGACCGAGTGTCGGTAGTTTTCCACCATTACGAGCCGACCCAGGGTCTTGAGAAACCCTCTTTGCCAACTCTGCAAAGTCGGCACCTGCCAACAACGCGTTGTATATAGAATCAATACGTACCTTTGCCTTTTCCTGTTCCTCCTTGCTTGCTGTCTGCTCCAGATGCAATAGTATATGCGAAGCTGTAAACAGACCACGAGGACCAATCTGCTCTACCATGTTATCATAGTATTTCTTTGCCTCGTTCTCGACATCAGCATCGGTGACAAACGATGGTTTAATCTGCTGGTCGCGATAACTCAAGAACTCCTTCTTAAACGAAGTCAACGTATCGAGTTTAGCATCAAGAGCTGCAGCTACTTTCAACTTGTAGTTAATGAACAAGTCCACATACTCTTCAACACTTTTCTTATCTATTACGCCTTCGGAGTTGTTCTTATTGAAAGAATATTCAAATTCAGAACGACTAACTGGCTGACCATTAATAGTCATGACCGTAGGATCAGACGTTTGTGCTATTGCAGGACTAAACGACAATTGGCAAATGACAGCTGACAACGCCATCAGTCCCCATTGTCTATTTTCTTTTAATATCTTCCACATTGTTTTCTTCTATCATTTATCATTTTAAGCACACAAATCTTCCCATACTATTCTGGTCGGCTATAGTTTGGTGCTTCGCTCGTAATCGTGATATCATGTGGATGGCTTTCCATCACCCCAGCATTGGTAATACGTACAAATTTCGCACTATGCAGAGCATCTATTGAGCCTGCCCCACAATAGCCCATACCAGCACGCAAGCCACCAATCAGCTGATAGATCACCTCCTGCACCGTTCCCTTATAAGGCACACGACCCGCGATACCCTCTGGAACCAGTTTCTTCGCCTCCTTAGTATCTCCTTGGAAGTAACGGTCTTTAGAACCATGTTTCTGCTCCATAGCCTCCAACGAGCCCATGCCACGATAGCTCTTAAACTTTCTACCATTGAATATGATAGTGTCGCCAGGGCTCTCTTCAGTACCAGCCACCAGTGAACCTATCATCACGCAATTACCACCAGCGGCTATTGCCTTAACGATATCACCAGAATAACGCAATCCGCCATCGGCTATCAGTGGCACATCTGTATCTTTAAGTGCATTATATACATCATAGACAGCACTCAACTGCGGCACACCGACACCAGCTACCACACGAGTAGTACAAATGCTACCAGGACCGATGCCTACCTTTATGGCATCGGCACCATTCTCCACCAAGAGCTTAGCAGCTTCTCCAGTGGCCACGTTACCTACCACAATATCCAAATTAGGGAAGGCAGACTTCACCTCCCGCAATTTCTCGATAACGCCCTTAGAGTGTCCATGAGCAGTATCTATAACGATAGCATCAGCACCTGCCTCTACAAGAGCCTTAGCTCTCTCAAGCGTGTCAGCAGTCACGCCGACACCCGCAGCAACACGCAGACGACCCTTCTCGTCCTTACATGCCATCGGTTTGTCCTTGGCCTTGGTGATATCCTTATATGTTATCAACCCTACCAGCTTATTATCCTTGTCTACTACCGGTAGCTTTTCTATCTTATTTTCCTGTAATATCTGCGCTGCTGCTGTCAGGTCGGTCTGCTGATGAGTTGTCACGAGGTTTTCCTTTGTCATCACCTCATCTATCTTCTTCTGCAAATTACGTTCGAAGCGCAAGTCTCGGTTTGTCACTATACCTACCAGGTGATTTTCATCGTCAACTACGGGTATACCGCCGATATGATAGTCGTGCATCATATCCAGTGCGTCCTGAACAGTACACCCTTGACGGATAGTGACAGGATCGTATATCATTCCATTCTCGGCACGCTTCACAATAGCAACCTGACGAGCCTGCTCTTCTATAGACATATTCTTATGTATCACTCCGATGCCACCCTCACGAGCAATGGCTATTGCCATAGATGCCTCTGTTACGGTATCCATCGCAGCTGTGACAAACGGCACATTCAGGTCAATGTGACGTGAGAATTTAGTTTTCAACTCTACTGTTTTGGGTAGTACCTCAGAATAAGCAGGTACCAAAAGGACGTCGTCAAAGGTCAGTCCGTCCATTACGATTCTGTCTGCAACAAATGATGCCATATCTCTTTTTACAATTTATTGCGTGCAAAGATAACAATAAATTCCCAATTCGTTGTCACCTTTTCATCTTTTCGCAGCCTTGTTAATACGATTTAACGTCACTAAGAGGTTTGTAATAACACTACGCTATTCTTATTTTGCCTGCAACCATCTTTCTATGGCCTTCTTAGTCTTCGCTCTGCCTATACCTGCGAGTCTGTCATACTTATCAAAATCAAAAGTATCATACCGGTTCATGGGAATGTCTATAAGTATATCAGGACGCAAGAGTTTTACTGACAGCTCAGCATTCTTTTGAATCATTATCGAGACAGAGCGATTCATCAGGGTGTAATAATTGATATCCGCATCTTCAGGTATTATCCTGTTGATGAAGGACATCATACGTGAACGTTCCGATGCCGTTTCCCTGACTACTTTTCTCAGTTTCACCTGTCCCAGGTAGTCATGACCACTAACATTAACCGCCACAAGCAGGTCTTCCTTGCTACGCATGACACGGTTCAATGGCAACGGATTGACCAATCCACCATCTACCAACAATCTCCCATCACTTTTGACAGGACTGAAAAAAAGAGGTAACGATATTGATGCTCTTATTGCCTCGTAAAGACTTCCACTTGTAAACACCACTTCTGTTCCAGTAATAGCATCTGTGGCGACGGCACTATAAGGTATGGGCAAGTCTTCGATATTTACATCTGGCACGACATCCTTCAAGGCTTTTATTATACGCTCACCTTTAGAGATATGGCTTATACTTAGCGAGAAGTCTATGAGCGAAAGAATCTTCTTACGATCTATAGTCTGCATCCACTGTTTGAATTCCTCCAATTTGCCTGCCGCATACATTCCTCCAACAAGTGCTCCCATTGACGTACCCGAAACAGCCCTGATATGATAGCCCATAGACAACAGCTGGTCGATAGCACCAACATGAGCAAGTCCCCGTGCGCCACCTGTAGAAAGCACAAGGGAGACATCTTTTTTTTCTTTCTTTTTATCTTTAAGAAATTGGAACAACTTGTTGCTTTTTGTGTATCTCCATATAAATCAGTTGGCGACATCTGACAAGAACTTTATACGAACGAGTCGTATTTCCTCTTCGCTATAATCAGACCCCAACTCATCCTGAGCAGCATCAATACTGTCAGTATCGCTATCACAGAAGTAGTCGTATATATCGTCTACATGGTCTTCATCGAGAACATCATCAATATAATAATCAATATTCAACTTAGTTCCACTATAAACGATCTCCTCTATCTTGTCGAGCAGTTCAGATAGCGAGAGAGCCTCACCTGCCGCAATATCGTCGAGTGGAATCTGCCGGTCGATACTCTGAATGATTTTCACTTTCTGCACAGATTTCTTGGCAACAGTGCGCACTCGCAGTTCCTCAGGGCGTTCTATCTCATTTTCTTCACAATGACGTTTGATGAGTTCACAAAACTCTTTACCATAACGTTTTGCCTTTCCTGCTCCAACTCCCTGAATATTTTGTAGTTCTTGTTCAGTGACAGGATACATTGTCGCCATCTGCTCAAGCGACACATCTTGGAAAATGACGTATGGAGGAAGATTATGCCTATGGGCTACCTTGCGACGAAGATCACGCAACATGGTGAGTAGCTCGGGGTCAAGGGCTGCGGTGCCTCCCTCTTGACTGTCGTCGTCATAATCATCGCTAAATTCTCTGTCCATTACTATCATAAAGATGGAAGGCTGTTTGAGATAAGCCTGTCCTTTGGAGGTCAGTTTCAGCAATCCGTAATTCTCCACATCCTTCTTAATATATCCTGCGATGAGTGCCTGACGGATTACTGGGTTCCACATCTTTGAATCCTCATCTTCGCCAGATCCGAACTCCTCTATCTGATCATGGTGATGATCACGAATGTCATCAGTTGCCCTGCCTGTAACGAAGTCAACGACATACTCTTGTCGGAAATTACCCTTAAGCACTTTGATAGCTCGCAGGATGATTACCAATGCGTGAGATCCATCAACCTGGGTTTTAGGATGCAAGCAGTTGTCACAGTTATGACAGTTATCTTGGTTATACTCCTCACCGAAATAATGAAGTAGCATTCTACGACGACAGACTGACGACTCAGCATACGCAGCAGTCTCTTGTAGCAGTTGACGTCCTATATCCTGTTCGGCAACTGGTTTACCCTCCATAAACTTCTCCAACTTATGCAGATCCTTCTCTGAATAGAAGGCTATACATTGCCCCTCTTCGCCATCACGGCCTGCGCGTCCCGTCTCTTGATAGTATCCCTCCAGACTCTTTGGTATATCATAGTGTATCACAAAGCGCACATCGGGTTTATCTATGCCCATGCCAAAGGCTATCGTGGCAACGATGACGTCAATACGTTCCATAAGGAAGTCATCTTGGGTCTTCGACCGTGTCTCGGAGTCAAGACCAGCATGATATGCTGCCGCCTTTATGTCGTTAGCACGAAGCACGGCGGCAAGTTCCTCCACTTTTTTTCGGGAGAGACAATACACTATACCACTCTTGCCTGCATGCTGACGAATGAACATGATTATCTGTTTATCGATATCATTGCTCTTCTGTCGTACTTCATAATATAGATTTGGACGATTGAATGAGCTTTTGAACTCCTTGGCATCTTCTATGCCAAGACTCTTTTTTATATCTGAACGCACCTTATCGGTAGCTGTTGCCGTAAGGGCAATAATCGGTGCGTCACCTATCTCATCGATAGCATGACGTATTTTCCGGTATTCTGGTCGGAAGTCATGTCCCCACTCAGAGATACAGTGAGCCTCATCAATAGCATAGAAGGAGATCTTGACCGTTTTGAAAAACTCCACGTTCTCTTCCTTGTTCAGGGATTCGGGAGCCACATAGAGCAGTTTGGTATGACCTGAAGCCACATCTGCCTTCACATTATCTATGGCAGCCTTCTTCAAAGATGAATTGAGATAGTGGGCTACACCATCGCGTTCACTCATACCATTGATGACGTCCACCTGGTTCTTCATCAAGGCTATGAGCGGAGAAATCACGATTGCAGTGCCCTCCATCAATAGCGACGGCAACTGATAACACAAACTTTTGCCGCCACCTGTAGGCATGAGCACGAAGGTATCGTTACCTTCGAGCACATTACGTACAATCTCCTCCTGATCGCCTTTGAACTTATCAAAGCCGAAATAGTGTTTCAGTTCACTTGTTAGATCATATTTCTTCGACATGCGACTCCTCCTATGATGGGGCGTTATTGTTTATGAAATTCTCCTGCGGCAGCCAGTTCCTTGGCTGCATAATCCTTCGTCAGTGTAAAGGTCTTAATATTCTTTGACGGCGACTCAAACATGGCGTTCATCATGATACGCTCTGTGATAGAACGTAAGCCACGTGCTCCAAGTTTATATTCCAGCGCCTTGTCTACGATATAATCGATAGCATCCTCGTCCACCTTCAGTTTTATGCCATCCATATTGAACAGTTTTTCGTACTGTTTGAGTATCGAGTTCTTCGGTTCACGAATGATACGCGACAGCGCCTCCTTGTCGAGTTGCGACAAGTAAGTAAGCACTGGCAGTCGACCTATAAGCTCTGGTATAAGTCCAAACGACTTCAGGTCCTGTGGCTGAATGTACTTCATGATGTCTGCGCTCTTCAGGTTCTGGGCATTCTGTAACGAATTGAAGCCCACCACGTTGGCATTCATTCGTTGCGCTATCTTTCTCTCTATACCATCAAAGGCACCGCCACAGATGAAGAGAATGTTATTTGTGTCTACCTTTATGTAGTCTTGATCTGGATGCTTACGACCGCCCTTAGGTGGAACATTCACTATCGTACCCTCAAGCAGTTTGAGCAGCGACTGCTGTACGCCCTCACCACTAACATCTCGAGTTATGCTTGGATTATCACGCTTGCGGGCAATCTTGTCAACCTCATCCACGAACACTATACCCCTTTCAGCCGCCTCAACATTATATTCAGCCACCTGGAGCAAGCGCGACAAGATACTCTCCACATCCTCGCCTACGTATCCTGCCTCGGTGAACACCGTAGCGTCAACAATAGTAAAAGGCACATCAAGTAGTTTGGCTATGGTACGTGCGAGCAGGGTCTTACCTGTACCGGTAGGACCTACCATGACTATGTTGCTCTTCTCTATTTCTACTTCTTGGTCATCAGCAGGCTGGAGTATTCGCTTATAGTGATTATACACCGCCACCGAGAGGAAGCGCTTAGCATCATCCTGACCTATGACATACTGGTCAAGGTAGGCTTTGATTTCTGCGGGCTTTGGCAGTTCGGCAAGTGTTTTCGACAGCCCTACTTCATTTTTCTTCGAGCCGTACGCATTGGCCTCTGTCGCTATCTCGAAAGCCTGCTTTGCACAGTCCTCACAGATAAAACCATTGATACCAGAAATCAGAAGTTTTACATCACGGTCGCTACGACCACAAAAGCTACAGGTTTTCTTTGCCATCTGCAGCCTCCTTTTTCTTGCGTACCAACACCTCGTCTATCATTCCGTATTCCTTGGCTTCCTGAGCCGTCATCCAGTAGTTACGATCACTGTCCTGCCAGACCTTATCGAATGGTGTGTGAGAGTGTTCTGAGATAATGGTATACAGTTCTTTCTTAAATTTCTGTATCTCGCGTACCTCTATCTCCATATCTGAGGCTTGTCCCTGCACGCCACCGAGTGGCTGATGAATCATCACACGACTGTGTGGCAATGCCTGTCGTTTGCCCTCACTACCAGCCACGAGCAGTACGGCTGCCATTGATGCCGCCATTCCTGTACAGATGGTACAAACGTCAGAAGACACCATCTGCATAGTGTCGTATATACTGAGTCCTGCCGTCACACTACCACCAGGGCTATTCAGGTATATAGAGATGTCTCTCCCTGGCTCTACAGAGTCAAGATAGAGCAACTGTGCCGTTATCGTATTGGCGACATAGTCGTCTATAGGAGTACCAAGGAATATCACCCTGTCCATCATCAATCGAGAGAACACGTCCATCTGTGTAACATTCAATTCTCTCTCCTCGAGGATATATGGGTTGAGATATTGTGACTGAACATTCATCACGTCATCAAGCACCATACCGTTTATGCCGAGGTGCTTGGTAGCATACTTTCTAAAATCATTCATTTTTAATTTGTTTTCAATTTTTCTTTCCGTAAAATTCCAATAAACAATAGGGGTTATCGACCCTTTTGTCTTATTGCTTTATGCAAAGTTAAGAAAAAAGTCGATAACCCCTAAAGATATATAGAAGTTTTTTTCTTAAAAAATCCTATTGTATTAGCTTTTCTTCCTTTTACTCTTGCCAGAGCTTATTGAAGTCATCAATGCTGATACTCTTCTTTGTGAGCTTCACAACACCCTTGAGCGCCTCCATGAGCTTACGGTCTATAGCACGCTCCACGAGGTTGTCTACAGTCTCACGTTTCTTCAGCATCTCCTGTGCATAGTTGTTGATGTACTCTTCGGGTACGTTATTCATACCATACTGTGCAAACTGGGCACGCGCCGTCTCGCGTGCTGCAGTGAGGACATCGTCATCCTCCACCTTCACGCCATTAGCCTCAGCCAGTTGCTCGCGGATAAGATGCCATTTCAACTCCTGTATGCTTGCGTCAAAATTCTTTTCTACGAATTCAGCGCCCTTATCCTTATTGTTCTCTATCATCATACGCTTGAGCAGAGCCTCTGGGAACTGAAGGTCACCAACTTTCTTCTCAACGTATTTGCGCACATCCTGCAAGAAGCGATAGTCTGCATCGGTCTCAAGCTGAGCAGTCAGTCCCTTTGCTATAGCCTCACGGAACGCCTTCTCGTCTTTGATACCTGCCTCTGCGCCATATACACTGTCGAAGAGTTCCTGGTTGACCTCAGCCTTAGCGAAACGTGAGATCTCTGTAATCTGATATGAGAAGTCGCCAGTATGCTCTGCCACTTTCTCCTTGTCAATCTTCAGGAGTGAACTTATCTCCACGTCACTCTCAGGATAAGCCTTACGTGGGTTCCATGTGATGATGTCGCCGAGCTTTGCACCATCAAAGAGTTTCTTCTGTGCTTCCTCCTTAATATATTGTGGCATCAGCGTAGCCGACTCCACCTCTATGCCTCCTTCAAGAGTATTACCTTTGTCATCAAGCTCACGCAGATCACCCTTTAGCAAATCGCGCTGCTCTGGATCGTAGCTCTCGGCTTTCTCATAATGACCATTACGGCTGGCAAACATGTCCACCTGATCATCAATCATCTTGTCGTCTACCTTGATGTCATAATATACTACCTTATCCTTGTCGGAGAGCTCCACCTTAAACTCCGGAGCTACAGCGATATCAAACTTAAAGACGTATGGTGCCTCCTTGTCGAGGTCTACTGGTTCATGGTCAGCAGCTCCAAGTGGTTGACCTAACATCTTGATTTTATTGTCAACAATGTACTTCTGCAAATTCTCACCGACAACCTTATTGATGGCGTCCGCCTTTACTTGCGTACCGATCTGACGTTTGATCAGACCCATTGGTGCTTGTCCTGGACGGAAGCCAGGAATATTTGCACGCTTACGATAATCCTTCAGGGTTTTCTCAACCTCCTGCTTGTAGTCAGCCTCTTCTACGGTGAGAGTCATCAGACCATTCACCTTCTCGGGGTTTTCAAATGTAATCTTCATCTTAGAATATTCTGTTATTTATTTGTTTATAAACCAAATTGGGGTGCAAAGGTACGATTAAGCAAGCGAAACTCAAAAGAAAAAACAATTTTTCTTTTCTTTTCCAAGCATAAGTCCCTTCAGCTCGAAGCTAAAGGTACAAAAATAATAGTACTACACTACCCCATCTCCATGTCTTCTTGTTCTTCTTTACGTTTTTTCTCCTCAGAGAGTTTCTGGAAGTCCTTTTTCTGCAATACGAAATTAGAGCCAAGGTATTTCTCCCTTACAATGGGATTGGCAGCAAGCTCCTCTGGTTTTCCTTGGAAAAGGATGCGTCCCTCAAAGAGCAGATAGGCACGATCGGTAATATTCAGCGTCTCATGAACGTTATGGTCAGTTATCAGGATGCCGATATTCCTGTATTTCAGATGCCATACGATATGCTGGATGTCCTCCACCGCAATAGGGTCGACACCAGCAAACGGCTCGTCGAGCATGATGAATTTAGGGTCGATAGCAAGACAACGGGCTATCTCCGTACGACGACGCTCGCCACCAGAGAGACGGTCACCCGTATTTTTACGCACCTTGTTCAGCCTGAACTCTGACAGAAGACTCTCCAGCTTATCCTTACGTTCCTGCTTGTTCAGCTTTGTCATCTCAAGCACTGACATGATATTGTCTTCTACCGTCAGCTTACGGAACACCGATGCCTCCTGTGGCAGATAGCCTATACCTGCACGTGCTCGTTTGTACACAGGATAGTCTGTTATCTCCTGATCGTCAAGATACACATGCCCCTCATTGGGGACCACAAGACCCGTAGTCATATAGAATGAAGTCGTCTTACCAGCACCATTCGGTCCCAGCAATCCAACAATCTCGCCCTGTCTGACATTGATGCTAACTCCATTGGCAACGGTTCGCTTGCCGTATATCTTTACCAATCCCTCGGTACGCAGCATCATACCACCCTGCATTTTGCTCTCGCTCATTGTCGTTTCTTCCATTTCAGATGCAAAGGTAAAGAAAAACTATAAAAACCACTTGACATATTGCATTTTTTATCAACTTTTCGTTACTTTTGCACCGAAAACCATAAAAAGATGATTATATACAATTGGCTATTCACGTTTGGCAGATATCTGATTCTAATGGGAAGGACCTTCTGCCGTCCTGAGCGTTTCCGTATGTTCTGGAAGCAGTATGTCAAGGAGATGTCGCAACTTGGAGTAGACTCTATTGGCATCGTGCTGCTCATCTCGTTCTTCATCGGAGCCGTGATATGTATACAGATGAAACTTAACATTCAGAGTCCATGGATGCCACGATGGGTGTCAGGATATACCACACGCGAGATCCTATTGTTGGAATTTTCCAGTTCTATCATGTGTCTTATCCTTGCAGGTAAGGTTGGCTCGAACATAGCGTCAGAATTGGGTACGATGAGAGTGACACAACAGATTGACGCATTGGAGATAATGGGCATCAATTCGGCATCGTATCTCATACTTCCAAAGGTTCTCGGGCTTATCACCATCATGCCATTACTCGTGATATTCTCTGCGGCGACAGGCATTCTGGGCGCATACGCCACCGCATATATAGGTCACGTGCTGCCACCCGACGACCTCACCTTAGGACTACAACACAATTTCGTACCGTGGTTCTTATGGATGAGTATTATTAAGAGTACCGTTTTTGCCTTTATTATCGCAAGTGTAAGTTCGTTTTTTGGATACACCGTAGAGGGCGGAAGCGTTGAGGTGGGTAAGGCCTCTACCGCGGCGGTTGTCAACTCCAGCGTCCTCATCTTGTTTTCTGACGTATTTTTAACACAGCTATTAAGTTAGCACCCAACGGCCTATATCATGATAGAAGTAAAACATTTATATAAATCCTTTGACGGCAAGGAAGTACTGAAAGACATCAATACCGTCTTCGAGGACGGAAAGACAAATCTGATTATCGGACAATCAGGAGCAGGAAAAACGGTGCTGATGAAAAACATCGTAGGACTACTGGAACCGACAAGTGGAGAGATCCTATACGACGGGCGCAACTTTGTCAACCTGACCAAGAAGGACCAGGTACTGATGCGTAGGGAGATGGGTATGATTTTCCAAAGCGCTGCCCTCTTCGACTCTTTGTCAGTATTGGAGAATGTGATGTTCCCGCTGGACATGTTCTCTGACATGAACCTTCGCGACAGGAAGAAGCGAGCACGCTACTGTCTGGACCGTGTCAACCTTACTGATGCCGAAAGGAAATACCCTGGAGAGATCTCTGGAGGTATGCAGAAACGTGTAGCGATAGCACGTGCCATCGTGATGAACCCGAAATACCTCTTCTGCGATGAGCCTAACTCAGGACTGGACCCGAAGACATCGTTGGTAATTGACGAACTGCTACATGGCATCACAAAGGAGTTTAATACCACTACTATCATCAACACCCACGACATGAACTCTGTGATGGGTATTGGAGAAAACATAGTATTTATTGCCGACGGCAAAAAGGAATGGCAAGGGAATAAAGATACGGTCATCAGCTCAAAAAACAAGAAACTCAACGACCTGGTATTTGCATCCGACCTATTTAAGAAAGTCAAAGCGGTTGAGATACATGAGACGGAGCATAACAACCCATAATCTCTCCAACGTTCAACGTTCTACCTCAGATACCACACTTCGTTTTTCTCTATCATCGGCACCAGCACCTGCTCGGTGGTGCCGTCGCCATAGCTAAACATCAGAAAAACATTTGCCGTGTGGCTCTTCTCGTCGTAAGTCCCGCCTCCCTGCTCTATTTTCCGTATACCTTTATGTCGGGACTGTTGCAATGCCAAGAACATCTTAGCATTGTCTACCAACTGGGAATGGTAGTCGTCAGGAATACTGTCTTCCCGATACGTTCCCGCAAGGAAATCATCATACCTTCCAGCAAGCAGGTGTTCATAGTACAGTTTGGCAGTACCTGCCGCCACCTCCTCAGGTTTAGGCTTTGAACACGCAACAACCAACAAGAGACATGCCCCTAAAAACAACCAAACAACTCTCTGCATCTCCTTATTCCTACTTCTGTCTGACAAACACATTGATAGGACAACCATGGAGGTCCCAGTTTTCCCTTATCTTGTTCTCAAGGAATCGTTTATATGGTTCCTTGACATATTGAGGCAGGTTGGCATAGAACACAAACGATGGTATCTTGGTGTTTGGCAGTTGAGCCACATACTTTATTTTTATGTACTTACCCTTGTTGGATGGCGGTGGAAACGCCTCAATCAGCGGCAGCATCACCTCGTTGAGTTTAGATGTTCCTATCTTTCTGGTTCTGTTTTCATAAACTTGCTTGGCTGTCTCCAACACCTTATATATACGTTGCTTGGTGAGTGCAGAACTGAAGATTATAGGGAAGTCCGTGAATGGTGCCATCCTGTTACGGATAGCCGTCTCAAAGGTGGTGATGACCTTCTGCGACTTGTCTTCTACGAGATCCCACTTGTTTACTACCACCACCAGGCTCTTATTGTTCTTCTGTATCAGTTGGAAGATGTTCATATCCTGCGCCTCTATACCTCGTGTGGCGTCGATCATGAGGATACAGACGTCGGAATTTTCTATAGATCGGATGCTTCTCATCACACTATAGAACTCCAAGTCTTCCGTCACCTTATTCTTTCTGCGGATACCTGCTGTGTCGACAAGGTAGAAGTCAAAGCCGAACTTATCATATCGGGTATAGATAGAATCTCGTGTCGTACCAGCAATCTCCGTTACTATATTACGGTCCTCACCTATCAGGGCATTGATCAGACTCGACTTGCCGGCATTAGGACGACCCACCACGGCAAAACGCGGGATGTCATCCTCGACATCGCTCTCTACGTCAGGTTTAAGCATGGACACCACGAGGTCAAGCAGGTCACCCGTTCCTCCTCCTGTTGCAGCCGACACACACTGTGGCTCACCAAGACCGAGTTTATAGAACTCTGCAGCCTGATAGTACTCTCCACTATTGTCCACCTTGTTGGCTACAAGTATGATTGGCAGTTTAGTACGACGCAGGATTGCTGCCACATCCTCATCCCAATCGGTGATACCCGTCATCACGTCGACAAGGAACAATACCAGGTCAGCCTCTTCTGTAGCTACAATCACCTGACGACGGATGGCATCCTCGAAGATGTCGTCCGACTTCACTACCCAGCCACCAGTGTCCACTACGGAAAACTCACGGTTGTTCCAGCTGCACTTACCATACTGGCGGTCACGAGTGGTACCAGCAGTATCACTAACTATCGCCTTGCGCGACTGAGTCAACCTGTTGAACAGTGTCGACTTGCCCACATTTGGCCTTCCTACTATCGCTACTAAATTTCCCATAATTAGTTTTTATTTTAGAGGTGAGGGGTGAAAGAACTTAAGAACTCTACTCTGGATTATATCCAAAGGCATTGAGCTCACGCTGGTTCGACCGCCAGTCCTTGTCCACCTTGACGTATGTCTCGAGGAATATTGGTTTGCCAAAGAATTTCTCCAATGCCTTACGACTCTCCGTACCAACCTTCTTTAGTGCATATCCCTGATGGCCGATGATAATCCCTTTCTGCGACTCACGTTCCACATAGATTACCGCACGTATCTCTATTTTCTTCTCGCTCTCCTTGAACGACTGTACGCTCACTTCTACAGAATAAGGTATCTCCTTGCTGTAGTATAGCAGTATCTTCTCACGTATTATCTCTGACACAAAGAACCGTGCAGGCTTGTCGGTCAGCTGGTCCTTGTCAAAATACGGAGGCGAGTCTGGTAGCAGTTCCTTTATGCGCTTCAGCAGCACATCGACGCCAAACTTGTTCTTTGCCGAGATAGGCAGGATCTCCGCATTTGGCAGCAACTTGTGCCACCGCTCCACGATCGATGCAAGCCAGTTGTTTGCTGACGAGCCCTTAGCGCCACCATCAGGAGCAGACTGGGGCACCTGATCTATCTTGTTGATAAGCAAGATGACCGGTATCTTCATCTTCTGGACCTTCTCCAGAAAGTCCATATTCTTCTCAGGGTCCTCTACCACGTCGGTGACATACAGCAGCACGTCGGCATCGGCAAGAGCACTCTCCGAGAATGCCAACATCATCTCCTGCATCTTGTAGTTGGGCTTCAGTACACCAGGAGTGTCACTGAAGACTATCTGCATGTCATCGGTATTCACAATCCCCATGATACGATGACGTGTCGTCTGTGCCTTAAAGGTAGCAATCGAAATACGCTCACCAACCAACTGGTTCATGAGCGTACTTTTACCTACGTTGGGATTGCCAACGATATTCACGAATCCTGCTTTATGCATCAATTGTCAATTATCAAATTATTTCTCACCATCGTAAGCCCATTTGTAGTAGCTTGCGCCATGTACAAAGCCTGCGCCAAATGCGGTGAAGACGATGTTGTCACCCTTCTTCAGGCGTGACTCATGATCCCACAATGCCAATGGTATTGTTGCCGCACTGGTGTTACCATATCTGTCAATATTGATCACCACCTTGTCCAGTGGTAGCTCTGCGCGCTTTGCCACAGCCTCGATGATGCGCATATTTGCCTCATGTGGTATCACCCATTGTACGTCATCAGCCGTCATATTGTTCTGCTCAAGGATCTGTATCACGTCCTGACTCATAGCTGTCACTGCAAATCGGAACACGGTACGACCCTCTTGGTAGAGATAGTGCAGGCGGTGGTCCACCGTAAAGTGGGATGGCGGGCATACCGAGCCACCAGCCTTCAGGTGCAGATAAGGTAATCCCTTGCCGTCCGTCCTGAGGAATGAGTTCTGATAGCCGATGCCTTCCTCTGTGGTTCCTTCCACCAATACCGCTCCGGCTCCATCACCAAAGAGCACACAGGTCTGTCGGTCAGTATAGTCAATCAGCGACGACATCTTGTCGGCACCTATGACGACTATCTTGCGATAGCGACCACTCTGTATCATCGATGATGCCAGGTCGAGCGAGTAGAGGAAGCCACAACAAGCCGCTTCAAGGTCGAAGGCAAAGGCATTCTTCAAGCCCAACTTGCCAACAACGATTGAGGCTGTCGACGGGAACTTATAGTCAGGAGTGGTTGTCGTAACAATCAACGCGTCAATGGTATCTGGATCCACGCCCGTACGGTCTATCAACTGCTTGGCAGCCTTGCGAGCCATATAGCTCGTACCGAGGCCCTCCTCGGTGAGTATATGACGCTCCTTGATGCCTACGCGGGTCATAATCCACTCATCGCTGGTATCAACCATGCGCGACAACTCCTCGTTGTTGAGGATATAGTCGGGCACATAACCACCAATGCCAGTGATCACTGCGTTAATTTTCTCCATTACTCTACGACCTCAGCCTTAACGATAGCTACCTTACCTCTGTAATAGCCGCATGTCGGACATACTGTGTGGTATACATAGTATGCGCCACAGTTTGGACAAACAGCAAGTGTTGGAGCTACTGCTCCGTCATGAGTTCTTCTTTTACGAGTACGAGTCTTTGACTGTCTTCTTTTAGGATGTGCCATAATTTTTTAATTCTTTAATTCTTCAATTTTTCAATTCTTCAATTTTAATAGTGCGCTCCACCTCGGATCGATGTTATTGTCGCCATCGTCGTTGTCCTCATCACTGCTTCGGGCAGCTGACCACTCCTCATCGTCACTATTGCCATAAGGCAACAGCTCGCTGAGTTTCTCCGTCATCACAACATTGCATTTTCCAGGTGCATGAACGTGCTTAATGGGGATGGCAAGCGCTATTTGTTCATAGAGGAGCCATGACAGGTCGAGGATGCCGTTATCCTCGCTCACTATCAGCAGCTCATCATCTTCCGAATCTTCTTCTCCAAAACGTATCGTGAAGCGGCAGTCTGTCGCCACAGGCTGTTCCATGTCATCCAGGCACAGGTCGCATGGCACTATCACGAATCCCTCGAGGTGACCTTTCAGGGTGAAGATGCCTGCCGAACGCAATATTTCCAGCGTCGCCTGCACTCTTCCACGCCTCACCTCCTGAGCGTCTATTGCCTCAAAGTAGGCATCATCAAGGTCGAGTTCCAGCGTAGTAAGCCCGTCACTCAACCCCTTTAAGTCTATCTTAAAAGGTTCCAAACAACTCATACGGGCTGCAAAGGTACGAAAATAATGCGTAATGCATAATGCGTAATGCGTAATTACCCATTAAAGAACCACTATTTTAAGTTTTTTTAATACACGACACATCTATAAAAGAAGAGAGTTTTATTTTTTCAGTTCGATGCGGAAGGTGGTACCCTTACCCACCTCGCTGCGCTTCACATAGATGCGTCCATGGTGGTATTCCTCAACGATGCGCTTGGCAAGGGAGAGTCCGAGTCCCCAACCGCGCTTCTTCGTGGTAAAACCTGGACGGAAAACGTTGGAGAGGTCTTTCTTGCGGATGCCCTTACCGGTGTCGCTCACCTCGACGATGGCAAGCTGGGAGGTGTCTTCGACATGGAGGGTGATGGTGCCAGGTTCGCCTTGCATCGCGTCGACGGCATTCTTTGACAGGTTCTCGATGACCCACTCGAAGAGGGAGCCATTGAGGCGGACGATGACGTCATGGGCGGGCATGTCCTTGATCATACGCACGCTCTTCGACGTACGACGGTCCATATAGTCTATCACGTGTGTCAACACGTCGTTCAGACTGGTGGGTACGGGCTCTGGCAGCGAGCCTATCTTAGAGAAACGGTCGGCAATGAGCTGCAGTCGCTTGACGTCTTTGTCCATCTCGGGTATAAGGGTATCATCAGGATAAGACTCGCGTAGCATCTCGGTCCATGCCATAAGGCTGGAGATGGGTGTGCCGAGCTGATGGGCTGTCTCCTTGGACAGTCCCACCCATACCTTGTTCTGCTCAGCGCGCTTGGAGGTGAGCAGGGCAAAGATGGCGACGACGACGAAGATCATGACTACGCCTAACTGGACAATGGGGTACACCTCCAGCCGACGTAAGAGCAACGACTCGTCATAGCACACGTTGACATAGTCGGTGGCAGCGGCTATGGCGGGCTCACCCTGCTGCATGTCGAGGCTGATACGTATCACCTGACCATTAGCCATGAGCCGTTGACCCAGCTGTGTGGCATAACGAAGACTATCCTCGGCAGTACCTCTCGGACATTGTATGTTACGATAGAACTGTGCCTTGTCGTCGGTACCCATCACGACGACGGGGATGGTGGTGTTGTTGTTGATGACTTTCAGGACGAGTTCCAGATCGGTATTCTCATCGGCAAGGTTGAGTGATCGCATGGCGGCAGCCCACACCTCCACCTTCTTACGTTCTTCCTGAACGAGATCGTGGGTGAGCATGCGCGACACGAAGAGCGAAGCCACTGCTATAAGGATAGCGGCGACGACGAGCATTATCTTAACCTGGCGAATACGATCAGTCCATTGCATAACACTTAGAGGTGAGGGGTGAGAATTTCAATGTAGTTAGCCGAAGAAGAAGTAGCTGATGAAGACGGCGGCGATGAAGCCTGCAAAGTCTGCCATCAGTCCACATGCCACTGAGTAGCGATACTTCTTTATGCCCACACTACCGAAATAGATGGCGAGGATATAGAACGTAGTGTCGGTACTGCCCTGCAGGATGCTCGCCAGATGGCCCACGAAGGAGTCGGGACCGAACGAGGTGAAGCACTCGAGCATCATACCACGAGCACCACTACCATTGAGTGGCTTCATGAGCATCACGGGTATGGCATCGACGAAGTCGCTATTCATACCACACCACTCTACACCCATACGGATATAGTCCTTCAACAGACCCAGTGCGCCCGAAGCCTTGAACACGCCCACTGCGGCAAGGATAGCAACACAATAGGGTATGATACTGACGGCGACATTGAATCCGCCCTTGGCTCCCTCGATGAAGGAGTTGTATACATTGATCTTCCTGCGCCAACCAGAATATATGAACACCAGTATGGCTCCGAGAATCAGGCAACTGGTGAGCAGTCGGCAGAAGTGCTGCATCTCCTCTGAGCTCATACGCCAGATGGTGGCGAAGAGTCCGATCACCAGAGCGGCGATGACGGCAAACATCACGAGGAAGGCACGCTGGAAGAGGTTGATGCGCTGATAGATGCTGACGGTGACAAGTCCGACGAGCGTAGAACAGAGCGTGGTCAACAGTATCGGCAGGAACACGTCGGTGGGGTCGGCAGCGCCAAACTTTGCCCTGTATGCCATGATGGAGACGGGGATAATCATGAGGCTGGAGGTGTTGAGTACCAGAAACATAATCATGGAGTTGCTGGCAGTGTCCTTCTGCTTGTTGATGCTCTGCAGCTCCTGCATAGCCTTCAGTCCTACTGGTGTGGCAGCATTGTCGAGTCCGAGCATGTTGGCAGAGATATTCATGAATATCGAGCCGAGGGCGGGATGGTTTTTCGGTATCTCGGGGAAGAGCTTGGTGAGCACCGGACTGAGGAAGCGTGCCAGCTTCTCTATCAGTCCACTGTCCTCGCCTATCTTCATTATTCCCATCCAGAAGGTGAGCATACCTGTCAGTCCGAGCGTCATCTCGAATGCCATATTAGACATCTCGAAGGTGGAGTCCATCATAGCAGGCAGGGCTTCCATGTCGCCAAGGAACACCAACTTGATGACGCCTACAAGAACACCGATAGCAAACAGTGCTATCCAAATATAATTAAGTGCCATAAAAAAAAACTATCGTTTTATTACTATCTTCTTACCTTTTTTATTAGCAGAGAGGCTTAGCGGCTTGAGTTCAGCTGATCGAGAGTCATATTCTTGCTCTTTGATGCTGGCACAGCGGCAACGTCATGGGCATTCTCCCTAACTTCTTCTGCCTCTGCACGTTGCTTCGCACCCTTGACACGTCCCTTCTCAGGTTGTGCCTGCTGGATCTGCTCATTAGTCAGCGTCTTCTTTGGATCAAAATGGCGCTTTCTCACGATGTTGTCATCCTCCCATGCCTTGATAGCTTTGATCTCGAAAGGAAGGTCATCGACTTCTTCTGCCTTTATAATGACCTTCATTCCCACGAAGGCAAAGTTATTACGCAGACTCCTGATATCATCGTCCTTCAGGCGAATACATCCCTCACTGGCACGTCCTGGCACACTCTCACTATTGTTCGTACTGCCATGGATACCGATACCCTTATGGCCTGGGGTCACCAGTCGCAAGAAGAAGTCGCCATAGCTCTTGATGTTGCCACGACCATCACCGAAGTCATGCTTCCAACCGGAGGCATCCGCAATCTGTGATATGATAAATGGATTCTTCATGGTGCAGTGTGGTGTACGCATATCACCAGGCTTCTGCTTATTGCCCTTCTTCAGCGCAAAACAACAGTCATAGCGCGCCAAGAGCACAGTGTCCTTGCCTTGTGCCTCATACACGTAGAGGTAATAGTCTTTCTTTGACATCACGATGAAACAATTCTGCTTGTTCTTCATCCTGTCGGCAAAGCATATGGTCTCATCACCATCGGTACGGATGGTCCTATTACCATAGTCCAACACTACATACTCACGCACGTCATCGGTATAAGGCAGTGTCTGAGCAACTGCCTTATCCGAACTCTTCTCCACCTCTACTCCATCAACATCTACAAAGTGCTCCACACTCTCCTTGTTAGAGGCGGAACTGCCACAGGCTATCACAGCCAGAGCAATAGATAAATAAAATGTCTTCTTCAAAATATTTGATATATTCATTATGTTTATGTACAACTTGACAATGTACAATGAAAATTAATTACGCATTATTTTGCAAGCAAGAAAGAAAAATTACGCATTACGCATTAAGCATTCTTGCGCCGCTCCGCTCTGCAAGCGAGCAAAGCTCGAGTCCGCATTAAGCATTACGCATTAAGCATTACGCATTAAGCATTACGCATTATTCAATACTCCAAGTAGCTGAACTCCTTGGATACATAGAACGTATGGTTCAGATATTTCACCTGATACCAGTCGCCATCCTCACCGGTATACTCCAGACGAGCACCCTTCTTCGGAGCACGGGTCCTACCGTTCTCCCATGTCAGATAGCCAGCATTCAGGCTCGGAGCAAAGCGAAGACGTACGCCTTCACCATTAATCACGACCTTAGCTTTGCTGCCACCAGCACTTACTGCACGATGCTCAGCAGCGTGCTCTGCCTCCTTCTTCACTATAACCTTTGCAGGTTTTGCATTCTCCTCTGCAAGTTTTTCGTTTTGTTCCGTAAGTTCCTTATTCTCATCAGCTAACTTCTTTTGTTCCTGTTTCATCTGCTCCATCTGCTGAGCCTGCAGTGCATCCTTCTCGTTGCTCTCGCTAATGAAATACCATGCTGCACCACCAATAAGCAAAGCAACCAACAATGCTATAATACCGTAAAGCAATCCCTTGTTTCCGCCTCCATTATTCTCAGCAGGCTGACGATAATATGGCGACTGCTGATACTGTGGGATTGGCTGTGCCTGCTGTGGCTGTTGGGGTTGAGGCTGAGCCTGTATTGTTGGGTTATTTACCGGCTTGCCACACTGTGGGCAAACATTTGCATTCTCTGGTAGTGGACTACCACATTGTGAACAAAATTGTGCCATAGTTTTTGCTTTTAGATGTGTTTTCTGCGTACAAAGATAATAAAAACAATAAACCGAACAAAAGAAATATCGTTTTTTTGAAGATAATGACCATAGTAACTATAGTATCTATAGTTTCTATAGTATCTATAGTACCTATAGTAACTATAGCATTATAGTTACCACCAAAAAGCAAGAGGCTCCACCATCAATAATGACAGTGAAGCCTCGTGTGTAAGAAAATGGGCAACCTCCTACTCTCCCGCATCGCATTGCAGTACCATCGGCGCAGACGGGCTT
>ODAI010547605.1_pt1 | contig 21425 bp, 23 predicted proteins | sample 1539321 | NCBI WGS metagenome assembly ODAI01 (sample SAMN02144231, study PRJEB22623) | gut metagenome | biome: sheep rumen | host: Ovis aries | place: New Zealand | reverse complement strand
AGCATGATAAACATATAGCAGGTTACGCTATAGAAGCCGGAAAAGCAATTGTAATAGTTGTTAATAAATGGGATTTAATAGAAGACAAAGATAAAGCTATGAAAAGATTTACAGAAGATATTAGAAGCCAGTTTCAATTCATACCATACGCTAAAATAGTATTTCTATCAGCTCTAACAAAAAGAAGAATACATACATTAATGCCAGAGATAATTAAAGCAAACGAAAACGCCCATAGAGAAATAAAAACAAGCGCTTTAAATAACGTTATTACAGATGCATACGCATTAAATCTTCCACCAACATATAAAAACAAAAGATTAAAAATATATTTTGCAAATCAAGTAAGTACATGCCCACCAACATTTAATATATCAGTCAACAGTAAAGGACTAATTCACTTTTCATACAAAAGATACCTAGAAAATAAAATAAGAGAAAACTTCGATTTTGAAGGAACACCAATAGTTTTAAATTTTAAAAGCAAAGGTGAACAGTAAACACAAAAATAAACCTCCAACATATATTAAATTAGGAGGTTTTTAAATTGAAATTTTCAGACAATTTTTTCAGTAGAGTAGAAAAGAAGACAAATGTAAACAAAGAAACTATTTTAAATTTAGCCAAAAAACTACAACAAAATGATTTAAAAAATGAAGGTACATTAAGAGAAGTGATAGAAGAGTTAAGTAGAATGACTGGAAGAGAAGTTTCCAAAGAAAAACAAGACAAAATAATAGAAGCTGTCATCAATGATAAAGTTCCAAATAACATAGATAAAATGATTTAAACGTAAAACTATTTCAAATAATAGTTTTTTTTACTTTTTTTTCACAAATGTGTGTTATAATTATAAAGAAGATAGCATATGGAAAAAACAATATCACCGTATGCTATATAAGGTAAGGAGGTGTAAAAATGGAAAAGGATAGAAGCACAAAAATAATAGCAATTGTTGCATTATTAGTAGGTGTTGTTGGATTATCATTAGGTTTTGCTGCATTCTCAAATACACTAACAATCAGCTCATCAGCAGAAGTAAAACCAGATGAAAATACATTTAATGTTGACTTCTCCTCAACAAGTAGTGGAGATGTATCTACTGCCCCAGTTACTCCAGTATTAACACCAACAGGTGTTACAGGATTTACTGCTGAAGAAGGTACAATTGACAACTCTGCTGCTGGTGCTCCAAAAATTACTGGACTTCATGCAACATTTACTGAACCTGGACAAAAAGCAACATACACATTCTCTGCTAAAAACATTGGTGAATATATAGCATACTTAAAAAGTATTACATTTGCTAATGTAACAGGAGAATCTTCATCAAGAGTTTGTACACCAGCATCAGGAACTACCGCAGCTTTAGTTACAGCTGCATGTGATGACATAACTGTGTCAATTAAAGTTGGAGATGAAGCCGTAACAACAGGATCAGTAGCAAATATTACAAACCATTCACTTGCAATAGGAGCAAATGATCCAGTAGTAGTTACAATTGAATATGCCGCAAATGGAGACAGAGCAGATGGTGACTTCACAGTAGCATTTGGTGATATTACACTATTGTATCAATCTGTTGACTAATAAAATAAATATATATAGGTATAGGATGCAGAGTCATCCTTGCCTATAGTATATTTTAACAAGATTATTTAGGAGGATAAAAGATGAAAAAAGGTTATAAAAGACTAATAACATTTGAATCTATCGTTTGTCTAATTTTCATTCTAAATAGTTTTGTATCAAATATATTATCTAGATATACATTTATTTTATTCATGCTAGGATCTCTTATCGTATTTAAAAAGATATTTGGATTAGAAAAAGATAAACATAGATATATAAAAGACATAATATTAGATACGATAATATTTCTAATAATTTTTTTAATGCTATACTATTTGTTTGGAATAGTAATAGGATTTGCTAAAACAGGAAACCATTATAACCTAAATGGTCTAACAACATTTATCATTCCAATTATTATAACAGTAATAGCAAAAGAATTATTAAGGTATGGTACTTTATGCAAAGCAGAAGGTAGCATTCCAGCACTTGTTGGGACAACATTATTTTTCATAATTATAGATACTTTTTCAGCACTATACTATGGAAAGTTTTCATCAAATTATGATATTTTCTTGTTTATAGCCCTAACGTTACTTCCTGCACTAAGTACCAACATATCATTCACATACATAACAAAAAAAGTAGGATATAAGCCAGTAATATTATATTCACTTGTTATGAAACTATACTATTACTTGCTTCCTATAGTTCCAAATGCAAACGAGTATATAACATCAGTAGTAGAATTTACAGTACCTATAATATATTGTTATAGAGTATACACATTTTTCAAAAAAGAACACGATGAAGAGATAGAAAGAGAAGATAAAAAGAAACATATTACGACATTAATTCCCGCTATAATAGTAGTAGGAATATTAGTATATCTAACATCAGGTTATTTTCATTACTGGGCTATTGCCGTTGCAAGTGGAAGTATGTCACCAAAAATTAATAAAGGTGACGTAGTTATTATCGAAAAACTAGATAGAAAATTTGATAACCTAAAAATAGGAGATACAATCGCATTTAAATACGAAAGTATAGTTGTAGTTCATAGATTAATAAAAATATTACATGAAGATGGTAAATACTATTTCTATACAAAAGGAGATGCAAACGTAAAAGAAGATAATTTCGCAATAACAGAAGACATGATAATAGGAATAGTTAACCATAAAATACCATATATTGGAAAGCCAACAGTATGGCTAAACGAATTATAACGAGGTGATATAATGGAAAGCAAAAAAAATAATAGTACAAATAAAAAGATTAATTCAAAATCAATAAATAAAAAAACAAAAGAAGAAATAAAACAAGTAAAAGAAAATAAAAAAATAAAGCATAAACTGTATATTAGCTATGAAACGAAAATAGCTACAAATATAGTTTTAACATTTTTACTTATACTAATAGGCTCATACTATCTAATAAAATCTATAAATGTACTTTCTGTATTAAACGTAAACTATAGAGAAAAAAGTAACTTAGATTATAAAGTATACCTAAAAAATAACGAATTCTATGATAGTGAATACCTAGGAAAAGGCATGTCATATGTCGCAAGCCTAATAGACAAAATAACCGCAGACTTTAACTATACATTTGACATAGATAAAGAAAGTAGTATCGATTTTGACTATGACATAACAGCCGAACTTGTTATATCAGATACGACTAAAAATAATATATTATTAAAAAAGGATTATACACTACTTCAAAGCACAAAAGAAAATATGAAAAATGCGAAGCAACACACTATAAATAAGACAATTAACATCGATTATGATTACTATAATAAAATCGCTAATAAATTCAAAGTAAGCTATGGAATAGATACAAAAAGTGATTTAAATATATATTTAAATATACATGAAAAAAATACAGAAAATAATTCTTTTAAACTAGAAAACAAAAGCGTTATGGCACTAACAATTCCGTTATCACAAAAATCAATAAATATCACATTAGACTATAAAGATATTAATAAAACAAGTCAGGTAATTAAAAACTCAGAAATAATAATAAATAACTACATATATCTAGCCTTAGGCACAGCACTAATCTTAATAGGTATTTTAGAATTCATCCATTTAATAAATCTATTATTACTAACAAAAAATAAGAAAACAAATTATGACAAATATATAAATAAAATATTAAACGAATATGATAGATTAATAGTAGAAACAACTACAGCACCTAACATGCAAGACAAGAATATAATTAAAATAAATAGATTTAATGAATTATTAGATGTTAGAGATAATCTAAAATTACCTATTAAATATTATGTAATCAGTAAACATCAAAAATGTCAGTTCTATATAGATCACGAAGAAGAACTATATATACTAACCATAAAAGAAGTAGACATTGAAAAAAATGATAATATTAAGTCACTCTAAAAGATATATAAAAAAGCTGAATAAAATAAAGAAGGAGAATTAATATGATATGTAAAAAATGTGGAGCGACTATACGAGAAAGTGATAAATACTGTAAAAATTGCGGAGAAAAAGTTCTAGAAATTAATAATCAGAAATTAGACAATTCAGAACAAAACAATAATAAGATAGAAGAGACAAATCAAACAAACTCACAACAAACCAGTCAGATTTTAAATAACCAACTGCAGCCAAAAAAAACAAATAAAGGTGTTCTAATTATTGCGGTTCTTATAGGATGTATCGGAGTATTTGTTACTATATTTATAATAATTTTTACAATGATGTCTGCAAACTCAGAAGGACTAGTATGTAAATCAAAAGAAGGCAATATTACAATTATGTATAAAAACAATGAAATAATTGGATATACAGCAGTTGGTATTACCTATAATTTAGACAAACAAAAAGAATATGCAAAAAAAGTAGGAATAGATGCATATATTAAAGAATTTAGTACATGGTTTTCAAATAATACATCAGGAAAATGCACAATTAATGGAAAACAAATAAAGCAAAATGAAGAAAAAGATGAAACACCAGATAAAACAAACAAAAAAAATATTACAGTTGGCGATGAAAAACGCGGATATATAAGTATACCAAGTAACTGGACAAGATTTTATGACATAGATGGTAATAATTCACTACAGTACTCATTAGCAAATGTCTACATAGTTACCCTAGACATCGTAGATGGACAAAATACAGCAAAAGAATATGCATCTAATTTTATGTATAATAAACAAAACTCTAGTGAAGTAACAGATGTTAAAGGAGCAACAGTAACAATTGGAAAAAATAGAAAATATACAGCTTATCAAGTATATATGTATTATCCTAATGATTCAACTTATCTAATAACATATTGGTTTGAAGCAGAAGATGGGAAAGTACATTATATTTCACTAGAAGGACCTAGTGAATTAAGCGGAGTGAAGTTGACAGATTATACTTTTATTCCAGAAAGCTTCAGTCTAACAAATAGTAATTTATAAAAACATCAAAATAAGATGTTTTTTTTTTCATATAAAGTAAAAACAAACATATATTTAACTAGATTAGAAAGTAGGGATTAAATGGATAAAATAGATATAATAAGAAACATCACCGAAAGAACAGGCGGAGATATATACCTAGGTGTAGTAGGAGCAGTTAGGACAGGAAAATCAACATTTATAAAAAGATTTTTAGAAAACCTAATAGTACCAAATATAGAAGACGAATACGAAAGAAAAAGAACACTAGATGAAATACCACAGTCAGCAGCCGGAAAAACAATAATGACAACCGAACCAAAATTTGTCCCAAGTAATGCCACCAAAATAAAAATAGACGACTTTACAGCCAACGTAAGACTAGTAGATTGCGTAGGTTATATCATAGATGGAGCCAAAGGATACGAAGATGAAAATGGACCAAGAATGGTTAGAACACCATGGTATGAAGATGCAATACCATTTGTAGAAGCGGCAGAAATAGGAACAGAAAAAGTAATTAAAGACCACTCATCTATAGGGGTATTAATAACAACAGATGGCTCTATTGGAGAATTTGATAGAAATTCATATATAGAAGCAGAAAACAAAGTAGCCGAAGAACTTACAGAAATAGGAAAACCTTATATAATAATATTAAATTCAACTCATCCAATGCTCCCAGAGACAGAAGATTTAGCTCAAAAATTAAAGCTTCAGTATAACGTACCAGTGCTTCCAATGAATATCGATAATATGAGTGAAAGAGACTCATATAATATACTAAGAGAAGCACTATATGAATTCCCAGTAAACTGCATTAATGTAGAAATGGCCGATTGGGTTGCCTGCCTATCACCGAATAATTATTTAAAAAAATCATATATAGAAGCCATCAGAGAAAGTATAGAGCCAGTTGACAAATTAAGAGATGTAGACACAATAACACAAAAATTAGAGGAATGTGAGTATATAGAAAAAGCATACCTATCAGATGTTGATACATCAACTGGAGATGTAAGAGTAACATTAAAAACTCCAAATAACCTATATAATGAAGTTTTAAAAGATATAATAGGAATAGATATTACAAGTAGATCACAGCTCCTAAGTCTATTCCAAGACTACGGCGAAGCAAAAAAAGAATACGATCAAATAAAAGATGCATTAAAAATGGTTAAAGAAGTAGGATATGGAGTAGCATCACCATCACTTCAAGACATGACACTAGATACACCAGAAATTATAAAACAAGGAAGTAGATATGGAATAAAATTAAAAGCAACAGCCCCATCAATTCATATGTTTAGAGTAGATGTAGAAAGTACATTTGAACCAATAATAGGCTCAGAACTACAAAGTAAAGAACTAATTAATTACATAATGAAAGACAAAGACCAAGGAACAGAAAACATCTGGAAAAGTGAAATATTTGGAAGAAGCTTAGATGTAATAGTAAAAGAAGGAATACAAGCAAAACTATCACTAATGCCAGAGCAAGTAAGATACAAATTAAGGCAGACACTTTCAAAACTAGTAAATAAAGGTTCAAGTAACCTATTTGCCATAGTAATATAGATAGAAATATCTATATTTTTTTCCATTATATTACCTTTGATATTATCAAATAGAAAACAATAAATAAATAGACAAAAAAACGTAAAAAAACAATCAAAAATGTTGATTTTTCTTGCTAAACATGATAATATGAAAATGTAAGCAAGATAGCTTAACAATACAAGGGAGGTATACAAAAAATGACTAAACAAAATTTAGTAAATTATATTGCTGAAGAAGCAGGACTTACAAAAGCAGATGCTGCAAGAGCACTTGATGCTTTCATGAACGGAATTGTTAAAGGATTAAAAGATGAAGGAAAAGTAACATTAACTGGTTTCTGTACTTTCGCAAAACAACACAAAGAAGCTAGACAAGGACGTAATCCTAGAACTGGTGAAGCTGTTACAATTCCTGCAAGAAATGCTGTTTCAATAAAAGCTGGATCTAAATTAAAAGATGCATTAAACTAAGGCGAATAAGCCTTTTTTTAATCTAAAAATGGAGATGAATAAATGTACGAAATCGCACTTAAATTATTAGAAAAAATAAACAATTATGGATATAAAGCTTACATAATAGGAGGATTTCCTAGAGACCTATATCTAAAAAGAAGCTCAAACGACGTAGATATTTGTACAGATGCAACCCCAATGGAACTGCACAAAATATTCTCAGAAATAATAACTACTAATTCAGAGTATGGAACAGTAACTATATTATTTGAAAACATAAAATTTGAAATAACTACATTTAGAAAAGAATTGAGCTATAAAGACAATAGACATCCAGATAAAATACAGTATGTGGATTCATTAGAAGAAGACATAATAAGAAGAGACTTTACCATTAACACACTAGCTATAGATAAAAATGGGCAGCAAATTGATATTTTAAATGCAAAAGATGACTTAGATAATAAAATAATAAAAATGGTAGGAAATCCTAGAAAAAAACTAAAAGAAGACGCACTAAGAATACTTAGAGCCATAAGATTTGCTACCATACTAAACTTCGAACTAGATCCAAAACTAAAATATTATATAAAAAGATATGGACATTACCTAAGAAAAATATCAAAAGACATAAAAAAAAGTGAATTAGATATAATCTTCTCAAATTCTAATAAAGAATATGGAATAAAGCTAATACTAGAACTAAAATTAGCAAGCCATCTTGGATTAAATAATCTAAAAAACATAAAAATAACTCCATCTATGATAGTAACATGGGCTGAATTAAACGTTTTAGATAAATACAATTTTAATTCAATAGAACGAGAAAGTATTATAAAGATAAATGAAGTAAAAAATAAAAACATCTTGGATAAACATATATTATACGAATATGGACTGTATATATGTACTATGGCTGCAGAATTAAAAGGAGTAGATAAAAAAATCCTTAATGAATATTTTTCTAAACTACCTATTAGAAGCAAACTAGATATAGCTTTATCACCACTTGAAATATGTAAAGTATTAAAAGTAGAAGCAGGATCATTTCTAAAACCATTAATTGCTGATCTTGAATATCAAATAATAGATGGAAAAATAAAAAATACAAAAGAAAGTATAGTAGACTATATAGAAAAAACATATATGAAACAAGTATAGAATTAAAAAATCTATACTTTTTTTTACAAAAAAAAGGAAATGAGAAAAAAACAGAGAATAATTAATAATAGAGGAGGTGAGAAATATAATCGATATAAAAGATGGAGAAAAAATAGTTAAAAAGAAAATATTTATCGATATGTATAACGGCGAAGACGAACTTATTACCGCATTTACTGCAAACGGTAAAAGAAGAAAAAGAGAAGATATAGATATAGACACACCAGCCAGTTATCACATCAATGTCTCAAAAGTATTTGAAAAATACTATGTAGATAGAAAAGAGTTAGATGATTTTGAAAAAATGTTAGCTATTATGTTCTTTACAAAAAAAGAAGACTTATACAAAATTGCTGGAGATGATGAAAATCTTTTAAAAGTTTTAAAAGAACGAGAAAAGCTTTCAGAAGACCCAGAAATAATAAAAGAATATCGAAGATGGCAAGATGAAAAATTTAAAAAGGACTTTGAATAAAGTTCTTTTAATATAGTTGGCAAAACAAAATAATTAAGATATAATATCAAATAAGGGATGATGAAAATGACAAGTAAAATAATCGAAATATTAAAAAGCGGAAGCATAACAGTTCCCATGGTTTTACTGACAAACTATAAAAAATTAAAAATTACTGAAAAAGAATTAATAGTAATAATATACTTAATCAACAACACAGAATTTGACCCAGAGAGAATATCGAAAGACCTAGATATAAAAATTCCAGATGCACTTACTATAATAGATAAATTAACAAAAAAAGACCTGATAAAAATAGATACAAAACCAGGTAACGTATATGAAGAATATATAAATTTGGACGAATTATATAATAAAATAGCTCTACTTTTAATAAAAGAAAAGGAAACAAAACAAACGACAATCTACGATAAATTTGAAAAAGAATTCGCGAGAACCTTGAGTCCTGTGGAATACAATATAATAGGAGAATGGTTGGATGGTAATTATACAGAAGAAATTATAGAAGAAGCCTTAAAAGAAGCTATATATAATGGAGTAACTAACCTTAAATATATAGATAAAATATTATCAGAATGGAGAAAAAAAGGAATAAAAGAAAAGTCGGATATTAAGACAAAAAATAAACCAAAAAAGACAAAAAAGGAAGTATTTGAATATGACTGGCTCAATGAATAAGATAGAAAGTTATCTAGATGAATTATTTCCAAATCCAAAGTGCGAGTTAAACTATACCAAAGACTATGAACTACTATTAGCAACCATGCTATCAGCTCAAACCACTGATAAAAGAGTAAATGAAGTAACAAATATCCTTTTTAAAAAATATCCTACATTAAAAGCTTTAAGTAAAGCAGATATAAATGAAGTCATGAATATTATAAAACCAATAGGAACATTTAGAAAAAAAGCATATAACCTAACCCAAATAGCAAATAGACTAGTAGAAGAAAAAGATGGAAAAATGCCAAATGATAGAGAATACTTAGAAACACTTCCAGGAGTAGGGAGAAAGACCGCAAATGTAGTACTTAGTAATATCTATAATGTTCCATGCATTGCCGTAGATACCCACGTATCAAGAGTAAGCAAAAGACTAAAACTAGCGAGAAAAAAAGATGATCCATTAAAAATAGAAAAAAAACTTACTAAAAAATTTAAAAAAGAAGATCTATGTAAAAGACATCATCAATTAGTGTTATTTGGTAGATACTACTGCACAGCTAGAAACCCAAAATGTGAAACATGCAAATTGAAAGAAATATGTGGCTATAACAAATAGTCATTTTTTTTATTAAAAAAAGAGGAAATTTATTCCTCTTCATCAGTAACAACCACAGTTACTTCAACTTTTCCAACAGTTATATCTCCGTATTTAACATCATATGTAACTAAATAAGTTCCAGCAGTATTTGAAATAGTATTATCAGAAACTTTTTCACCTGTTTTTTTATCTACAATTGTAGTTCTAGTAACCGTAATTTCAGAAGATACATCTTCACCATGAGCAGTAGCTTTAACCGAAGGTTTATAATTGAAATTAGAATGTGTCTTTCTCTCTATTTTTTCACTAGTAGGGGTAATAGTAACATCATTAGCAGAAATACCTTTATAATCAACTCCTACTTCAGCACCAGAACTTTCAGCCCCACCAAAATTAGAATAGCTTGATTTAACCACAATTTTAGGATTACTTACATTAGGAAGTTTCACACTTGCATTTCCACCAGAAACTGTAGTAAGTAACTGTAGGCCGCCACCTGTTTTAATATATACATTATATACGACACTACCTAATACACTGTTATTATAACCCATTACATAATTCAAGAAAGAAGATTGATCTTTTTGTGAGTTATAAGACTTATTTATAATAGGTTGCCAATATCCAGGATTTAATCCCTCAGGAGTTCCAATTGTCTTCCAGCTAATATTAGCAGTATTACCAGTTACAGAAGCTTTTAAATCAGAAACATTTCCTAAAGTATTAAACCTTGCAGAAGCTTCAGTTGGCTTACTACCTTCCTTAAATATCTCCGTTGTCATTGCATCACCAGGAGTATTAGGACCAGGAAGTAGTGGAGTACCACAATTCTTCTCAACAGTAACCTCAACAATGCTAGAAGGTTTTTCAAAATTAGAACCAGATTTAAAGAAATTCTTAGCAACAGCATTAAACAATCTTGAATTCTGACTAGAACCAAACTTATTATAATAATCGCTTGAATTCCTTTCATAACCATACCATAGAGCAATAGTATAGTCAGGACTAATACCAGCTACCCATAAATCATTGACTGCATTACTAGGAAGTCCTCTAGCAGCTAAAGTTTTTTTATCAAAGTTTGTAGTACCAGTTTTAGCTCCAAAAACAGTACCATTTACATTACTATAATTTCCAAGAGCATTTTTACCAGTATCGATAAGCATATCAGTAACCATATAAGCAGTCTCAGGACTCATTACTTTTTTCTTTTCCACCTTATTTTCAAAAGTCTTACCATCTTTATCAAACTCAATTTTAGTAAAACTATAAGGCTCTACATAATAACCACCATTGGCAAAACTTTCATAAGCACCAGCTACAGTCATTGGAGACTCACCAGTATAACCACCAATAGCATGAGCTTCATGCATAAAGCCATTATCGAGTTCAGGAGAAAGTCCGATACTCTCGACAAACTCTTTGACCTTAGCATTTTCGACATTTTGGAAAGTTTTCAAAGCAGGTATATTTCTAGATTCGATCAAGGCTTGACGAATAGTCATCATACCTTTGTATCCACCATCCCAGTTATTTATCTCAGTTCCATTACTATAAGTGTATTTTTCATCTAAAATCAAAGTAGAAGGATTCCAGTTATTATATTCAATAGCAGGGCCATAATCATACATAGGCTTAGCTGTAGAACCAATTTGTCTCTTTATCTGAGTAGCGTTATTTCTACTACGAGCACCAGTTTTATTTCTGCCAGCACCGACAGCAACAATAGCACCAGTTTTATTATCAAGAGCTATAACACCAGCTTCAACCTTATCATTTTCCCACTTAAAGTCAGTACCATTCATTATTTTATTCATTGAATCTTGTTTGCCTTTATCCATAGTAGTATATATCTTCATAGAATAAGAATAAGGATTATAACCAGTCTTTTCCTCAACCTCAGAGGCTACAGTATCAATAAAACTTTGATATTCATTAGAAGAAGTATTAGCACTTCTACCTTTTATAACAATCTTATCAACAGTCATTTTTTTAGCAATCTCATACTCATCATTAGTAATATAACCATGACGTTTCATTAAAGAAAGAACAATCTTTCTTCTGCCTTCAGTCTTCTCAGGATTGATATTAGGATCATAAGATACAGGAGATTGAAACATACCAGCAAGCATAGCAGCTTCAGATACATTTAAATCCTTAGCTTTTTTATTAAAGTAAGTTTGAGCAGCTTGTTCAACACCATAACATCCACTACCTAAATAATATGAATTAGCATAAAATTCTAAAATCTTTTCCTTAGAATATTTTTTTTCAATTTGAAACATCGCAATATAAATATCAGTAAATTTACGCTTAATACCAGCTAGACCATGAGAAGTAGTTGAAGTAAATTGATTTTTAGAAACCTGCATAGTTAAAGTAGAAGCCCCACCAGCATTTTGACCTAAAGCTTGGCCAAAAGAAGCTTTCAAAAATCTTGGTAAATCAAAACCATTATGTTCAAAAAACCTAGAGTCTTCAGTAGCTATAATCGCATTAACAAGTTCCTCAGACATATCGCCATATTCTATTTTTTGCCTCATTTCAGTACCCAATTTAGCATATACCTCACCATTACTATCGAGTAAAGTGCTTGCTTCTTTAGAATATAACTTATTAGGATCAAATTTACCTGCAGTAATCACTATATAACCAATAAATAGAGCACCAGCAACAAAACAAAGTATTATAAATATAAAAATAACAAGTAGTATCTTTTTAAAAATACTCTTTTTTTTCTTACCCTTTTTAGCTTTCTTCTTAGGCATAACATCAACCTCACTTATAGCCTTTTCTTTTTTCATATCCTCTCGGCTTACCAAATTTTTAGACTTTCTAATTTTATTTCTCTCTTCTAATTTTTCTCTCCATTTAAAATAAGGAATTAGCCAAAACAAATTAATTAAAAGAAAAATAATAAGAGAAATAATTAAATTAAAAACTATAGTTCCAATTATTAATACGAGAAAAGAAAGACCAAATATAATTATATTAAATTTATCTTTTAGCATAAAAGATTTCAAACTCATAAATTCCCGTTTCATTTCATACCTCCAAAATATAAATTATCAATTACAGAAAGATAATCGACTCTAGGATTATACTTATCCTTAATTATATAACCTTTTTCTTCAAAATATGTAATAGGAATAGACTTTCGGTTATAATTATTCAAAAAAAACTCTAAATCATTATAAGTTAATAAAAAAGTTTTATTTAACATTGTAAATCTTACTATCAAAAAGCCAATGCCACCATGCTTACATATCATTTTTAGATGTTTTATTTGATGTATGTGTATATTACTTAAAGGAAAAGAAGTATGAGACTTTGTCTCTTTAGCCTCAAAATCAATATATTTTCCTTTGTATACACCATTATAATCGGTAGTCGAAGGAGTTCTAAAGTATCCTTCTTTAATAACAGCTTCCAATCTAGAAGGGTAGTTAACCTTAGAAATCGTAATAGGCGTTGGTTTCTTATATATAACTGCCTTATCATTGACTAAATAATATTCGTTACTAGCACTCAAATCAGCCTCTAATGTCATTCCTCTATTAGCATAGTTTACATTTTTAGCCCCGAAAGTTTTTATCATATTTAATCGCCAATACAATTATACTATAATTTACAAAAAAAGACTACTAAAAATTAAAAAACCACTAAATATATCTAATATTGTCGAAACAGATGAAATGTAAATAATAAAGTTGTATTATAAAAATGAAAAGAGGAAAAAAATGAGCAAAAAAATAATAGATTTACTATTCGAAAACATGATTGAAGATGTAAACTACATAAACTACTTAACATATTTAGTGTCAACAAAGAAATAAAAATATTTTAAAAAAAAACTAAAAATGATATAATTAAATTAAGAATAAGGAGGGACATTATGTATAGAAAACCATTAGATTTTAGCTCACTTCCACTTGTTATTCAAGAAATGATCGAAGATAGTTCTGGAGCCGCAGCAATTATAGATGAATTAATTGAAAAAAAAGGAGATAATAATGCACTAACAATATTGATAATATTGGATGACATGAACATTAGAGGAATTCAAATAACAAACCTATATAAAATGTGCGATAGTGACATAGAAAAATTCTATGAAAAAGTCCTAACAATGACCGAAAAGGACATAGAAAATATAAATTATGAATCATACACAGTATGTGTTCAAAAAGCTATATATGATGGAAGTAAAGAAGATAGAGAAAACAATCCCGAAAAATACCTATTCACCGATGAAGAAAGAAATAACATGAGAAATATTAAAAGCAAGGATAGAGCGTTGAACATATTGGAAACTAAAATAAAAGCAAAACAAGATGACCTATATCCAAGCATAACAAAAAAAGAAGCACTATCGATAATTAATAAACATGGCTTTACATGTGGATATAAAAAAACATATGAAACAAATGAAAAGAAAATAATAACATACAGAGTATTCTATAATGATTTAGGTGATATTATATATACCAGTTCATTAGAAAACCCAGACATATTTCTATGGGGAGAATGCAAACTAAATGCCATGAGAAAAAATGAAGGTAGGAACCTAGAATTAATAGGATGCAACACATATAAAAATATTAAAGAAGTAATAGGATACAACATAGACCTTAGAAAAAAACCATTTGAAACATATCAAGAAATACTAGATAAAAATGAAAAATTAGTAGATAAAATTAAACATAATTATTACAACAATAACCTAATACCAATTATATCTTCTAATAAAGGAATAGAGTACCTAGAAAAAAACAAAGAATATGATAATGTTGTAATTAAAAATATCTGTGACCTATTAACCTTTAAAGAGACATATTATGATTTAGATAAAAAACTAAAAGAAATATATAAACCACTATTGACACATGCCGAAGAAAAAGCATATGATGAATTACTATATCAATTAAATACCGATAAAGGAATAGATATAGCATTAAAGTTACAAGAAGATTTAGGAATAAAATTAGATAAACAGAAATTATATAAAGCCAAAGAAAGATTTCTTAAAACTAATAAAAAACACTATGACATTCCAAAATCAAAGTTTTTAAGCGACGCTGTAGTAGATGACCCTAAAGGAAATGATATTAATAGTAGAATAATAAAGATAGTAACAAAAGATATATTAGCTACCAAAGTATAGAAAAGAAAAGTTTACCAAAACTTTTCTTCTTTTAGTATTAAAAAAATTGTACAAAAGTACAATTATTAATAATTATCTATCCTTATAATAAGAATAATATTCTTCCAATGTTAATTTTTCTTTATAAATAATTTTGGCATCTTTTTCACCGACATATCTATAATGCCAAGGTTCATACTTATAGCCAGTTATTTTTTCCTTATTCTTAGGAAAACGAAGAATAAAACCAAATTTATAAGCATTTTTAGAAAGCCAATTAGATTCGTCAGTATCGTGAAAACTTGAATCAATTTTATTAATATCTAAAGCAAGCCCAGTTTGATGTTCAGAGTATCCTGGTCTAGCAGAATAAATATCCGCTTTATCAGCTCCATCACGCATGACATAAGAATCATATAAGTTAGCCTGATAATCATAATTTCTATAAGCAGAAGCATTTTTCAAAATAATATTATCAAGTAAAGCAGAATCAGCCATTTTCATAAATGCATCAGCCGCATCTTTCCTCATCTTACTATTAGTTCCTTTATTGTATTTAGAAGATAGAGTAACTAAGTCATTAGGCTCATACCCATCAGGAAGATGATAAAACTTGTTGACTAAAATTAAATAGCCATCGTCGATATTAGAGGTTTCTACATCACTATAATATTCCTTATCAGCATTAGAATTCACAATAGAAACAATATCCTTAGGAGAAACTTTATTACTGTTACCATAATCCAAATATCTAGCAACATTTTTATTGATATAATATTTTTCTAAAACCAATGAAGCAAGTAAATCAGAAGCAGGGTAGCTCATTAAATCAAACCCAGAATTAATAATAATTATAATATTTTGAATATTACTTTTTTTATTTTTTAAAAAATATTCATAATATTTAGGAAATAATTTAGGGTTATAATCCTTAGAACTAATCAAATCTATAATAGATTTATCATAATCATTTAGCATATTATAACTACTACTTGGAATTTTATTCATTAAAAGAACAACTTCATCCTTTTCATATCCAAGTTTAGTAAATTTATCTTTAATAATATCACCCCCAATGTATTTATTTTTTACAAAGTTAATAATTAAATATAAGACAAACAAAGCAAAAATAATTGATAACGAAATAATAATATTTTTCTTTTTAATCATAAATATACCTACTTTTCTAAATAAAATGCATAATACTCATCAAAAGTAAGCCCACTTTCATAAACTTTTTTAGCAAGTTCCTTCCCAAGATATCTATAGTGCCATGATTCATAAGCGTAACCAGTGACATTTTCCTTTTCAGGAGGATACCTTAGTATAAAACCATATTTATAAGAATTCTCAAGTAGCCACTTAGAAGCATCAGTTCCTTCAAATGTTTTCATTCCGGCCCCAGGAGTAAAAATATCTAAAGCAAGTCCAGTCTGATGTTCAGAAAAGTCAGCCCTAGCAGCAAACTTATCCGCATATTCCTTCCCGTTTTTATCCGCATAATCATCATATATCTCTTTCTGAGTTGCATAATCCCTATAAGAAGAATTCACAATTAAAGTTATCTTATCCTCTTTAGCACGGTCAGCCATTTCCTTAAAAGCTTCGTATACTTCTTTTCTAATACTATTGCCAGGATAAGAATATTGACTACTCATATTGACAATATCATCAGGTGCATACTTTTCAGGAAGAGAGTAATATTTATTAACTAAAATTCCATAGCCTAAATCCATATTAGTCATTGTAGTGTGAGTGTAATAATCATAATTAGTCTTAGTATTAATCTTGATTATAACATCATCATAATCAACTTTAGAATTTTTATACTTATCATTAATATATGATTTATATTTTTTATAATTTTTCCATATAAAGTATTTTTGACTAGTTAAAGAAACAAAATATTTATCATATTTATTTTTCAAGACATAATTTATAATTTTTTTATCTAATTTTAAAATATTTTGAATTTCATCATCACTATAGCCAATTCTACCAAGCTTATATTCATAGCTCGTATAATGTCCATATAATTTTATAGAAAAAACCATCAAAATAAAACAAAGTACAATACTTAATAATATAATGATAGGCTTTTTCTTTAGCCTCCTTTTTTTCATAAAACCACCAAACATATTGTACCAAAATGGTTAGATAAAGTCTATAAGAGAGTATTACTTAATATAAGATAACTTTACACATTTAAAAATATTGAAAATCTTTGGAGAATAATACCATTAATCAAGTATTGTATAATAACTAAAAAAATGATAAAATACCAGCAAAAGGAGTGGTAGCATGAAATTCTATAATAAAAATAATGAACCACTGACAAAAGAGGAAATAGAAGAGATAAAACAAAGTCCAGAATATAGAAAAATGATAAGTAATGACTTAAATAACTTAAATAATAAAATCGATAAACTAGTTTTAGATAGAGATAAGTCGGATAAAATAATCGGATTAGTTATAGGAACAGAAATAAGTTGTCTTTTAACATCACTAACAGATATAATTGGAATTACTGAACCAAATGATAACTATTCATCTATAAGAATAGTATTGCTTATTTCAAGTATACTTATAAGAAATATAAATATGATTAAAAATTCAAACAGAAGCACAAAAATAAATATACTAAATGACCTAAAAGAAGAGATATTAAATGAAAACAACTGGCTTAAAGATCAAAAAACACTTAAATATTAGGACTATACAAAACAAAAAATAAATGTTATAATTTAGACGTACATAAATAGAAGGTGGTAATGTGAAATACTTAGGACTTGACCTAGGAACAAAATCACTAGGCATATCGATATCAGATTTAACTAAAACAGTTTCTACTACCTACGGTACAGTTCATTTTGAAGAGAAAAACTATGATAAAGCATTAGATGAACTTGCCACTATTTTGGAAAAAGAACCAATCGAAAAAATTATATTAGGATATCCTAAAAACATGAATGGTTCTATAGGACCTAGAGCTTTAGAAACAGAAGAATTTAAAGAAAAACTAGAAAAAAGATTCAAAATAAAAGTAGAACTTCAAGACGAAAGACTATCGACTAAAGAAGCTTCAGGTTATATGATTAAAGCTGACATGTCTAGAAAAAAAAGAAAGAAAAAAATTGACAGTCTAGCTGCTAATATTATTTTACAAACATATTTAGACAAAGAGAAAGGGTGAAAAATATGGAAAATGAAAACGTTGTAAAATTTAAAGCGATTGATGATGAAGGAAGACAATTAGATTGTGAAGCACTATTCTTATTCGAATCACCAGAGACAAAAAAACACTATATAGTATACACAGATCATTCTATTGATGATGAGGGTAATACAAAGGTATATGCATCAATTTACAATCCAGAAGATTTAAAATCAGATGATAGTAATGAATTTGCGGCATTACCATTAAAACCTATTGAAACAGATAAAGAATGGAAAATTATTGAAACAATTTTAAATGAAATGCAAGCCCAAATTGAATCAGCTAGTAGTCCTGCTGAAAATAACGGATAGGATATAACTATGAAAAAAACAGTAAGAAAATTTTCAGTGAGAAAATTCTTACTCTTTTTGTTATTCTTAATAATTATACTAATTTCTATAGTTGTAGGAATATACTTTTATGAGATAGGACCCGTAAGTACAAAAACTAAAGCAAAACTAATAAGCATCGAAAAAGGAGATAATTTTTATAATATATCGAGCAAATTAAAGAAAAATAACCTAATAAAATCAGAAATCTTTTATAAAATATATTTAAAAATTACAAAACCAAATGGTCTTACAGTAGGAGACTATGAATTAAATGAAACAATGAGTACACAGAAAATAGTAGAAGTATTAAGTGATAGTAAAAACCAAAAAATTGATACAATTAAAATAACATTTAGAGAAGGACTAAACATAAGAGGTATTGCACAAAAAATTGAAGAAAAAGCAAATATTAAAAATGAAGAATTTATAAACAAAGTATCAGATAAAGAATATATAAAAAGTATTCAAAAAGACTATTGGTTCCTAACAGATGACATATATAATGATAAAATCTATTATCCACTAGAAGGGTACCTATTCCCAGATACATATGAATTTGAAAAAAAAGACATTTCTTCAGAAAAAATAATAAAAAAAATATTAGATAATACAAAAGAAAAACTAAATAAATATAAAGAACAATTTACAAATAATGAAATGAGTATACATCAAGTATTAACTCTAGCATCATTAGTAGAACAAGAAGCCGTAACTAAAGAAGATAGAGCCCTAGTAGCAGGAGTATTTTATAATAGATTAAAAACAAACATGTCGCTTGGAAGTGACGTAACTACATACTACGCAGCTAAAAAAAGTCTTACAGAAAGCTTAACAAGAGAAGAACTTACAGAATGTAATGGTTATAATACTAGATGCCTAACTATGAAAGGATTGCCAGTTGGTCCAATCGCAAATCCAAGCATAACATCAATTGAAGCGGCACTAAACCCAACCCAAAATGAATACTATTACTTTGTAGCAGACACAAGTAAAAAAGTATACTTTAATAAAACAATTAACGAACATAATCAGACAATTGCTAAACTAAAAAAAGAGGGAAAATGGGCAGCTTAACAGAAATAGAAAAATACGCCAAAGAAAAAAGCATTCCGATAATGCAAGAAGATGGAATAAAATTTCTAGAAGATTATATTAAAAAAAATAAAATTAAAACAATACTAGAAATAGGTTCAGCAATTGGATACTCAGCTATTAGAATGGCACAAATAGATAAAAACATCAAAATAACAACTATAGAAAGAGATGAAGAGAGATATAAAGAAGCTATAAAGAATATAGATAAATTAAAGTTAAAAAATCAAATTACAATAATATTAAAAGATGCTTTAGAAATAGAAATAGAAGACAAATATGACTTAATTTTTATAGATGCAGCTAAAGCTCAAAATATAAAATTTTTCGAAAAATATAAAAAAAATTTAAATGATAATGGAAGTATAATCACAGATAATTTAAACTTCCATGGACTTACAAAAGATGTAGAAAATATAAAAAGCAAAAACTTAAAAGCTTTAGTAAGAAAAATAAATAACTATAAAGATTTTCTCAAAAACAATAAAGAATTTACGACAGAATTCTATGAAAATGGCGATGGAATATCAGTGAGTAAAAAAATATATAAAAAACAAAAAAACTATGATATAATAAAAAATAGAAAAGGGGTATAAAAATGAAGATAGGAAAAATAAAAGAAAAAGCTTTAAAAAAGCTAGAAGGAAATTACATTATACCTATTATTGCCATTATTATTTATGGATTAATTACACTAACCTTTGAAATAATATCTAAGCTAATCTATAATGAAAATATGTCAATTTTTTTCAGTATAATAGTTACGGGACTTCTATATATGGGATTACTTGAAATAACCATTAAAATAGCTAGAGGAAAAAAAGCTGATATAATGGATTTATTTAGAAGAACCGATTTATTCTGGAAATGTATTGCGATAACAATAATATTAGTATCGTTCACGCTATTATGTTCAGTTTTAGGATATATAGCATTTAAATCACTTCAAGCATTTGTAGTATATCAAACAGATATGAGTCCATTAATATCAGGAGCTATGCTAATAATTGGAATAATATTATGTTCTGCCATAATAGCATTCTATATAATTATTATGATATCTTGTTCACAAAGCTACTATATTCTATATGAAAATGAAAACATGTCAGTATTAGATATTATAAATAGAAGTATGGACTTAATGGAAAATCATAAAATAGATTATATATTATATGAATTAAGTTTCATAGGATGGATACTAGTTGGTATAGTAACATTTGGCCTATTATTCCTATGGGTAACACCTTACATGATGGTATCAAATGTAATCTTCTATGATGAACTAATAAAACTAGAAAAAAAAGAAAAGAAAAAAGAAAAATAACCTCTAAATGAGGTTTTTTCTTTGCCCATATAATAAAAGACCCCAATTACTTGGAATCTTTTAGTGCAATAATATCATTTTCAGATAAATTAGTATATTTTGAAATTAGTGAAATATCTAGTTTATCTTCAAGCATTTTTTTAGCAGTTTCAATTTTGTTTTGCTCTATACCTTTTTCATACATAGTGTTTTTAATAATCTCATCTTCGTTTTCTATAATAATGTCAATTATTTCAGGATCTTGATTTAGTTTGTTAACTTTTTTAGATAACTCTTCCATAATTTTGTCTCCTTTGCTTATCTTTTCCATTTTATCTTCAGCATCGGCAGCAAGTAACATTAAAAATGGATTTTCTTTCTCTATGTCTCCATCATACCATACATTTTTATAATAATCCATATT
>ODAI010142042.1_pt1 | contig 21430 bp, 15 predicted proteins | sample 1539321 | NCBI WGS metagenome assembly ODAI01 (sample SAMN02144231, study PRJEB22623) | gut metagenome | biome: sheep rumen | host: Ovis aries | place: New Zealand | reverse complement strand
CCGGCAACTTCCTCGTGCGCATGGGTACGCCGATGAAGGACCTGATAGAGGCCTGCGGCGGTATGCCCGAGGGTGACAACAAACTGCTGGCCGGTGGTCCGATGATGGGCAAGGCGCTGACCTCCGTAGAGGTGCCCATCTGCAAGGGTACCAACTCGGTGACCATCATTTCCGGCGACGAGGCCTTCCGCAAGGAGCCTAACCCCTGCATCCGCTGTGCCAAGTGTGTGTCGGCCTGCCCGATGGGTCTGGAGCCTTACCTGCTGGCCAAGCTGGCTGCCGTGAAGAACTGGGAGCGCGCCGAGCGGGAAGAGGTGGTGAGCTGCATTGAGTGTGGCTCGTGCCAGTTCACGTGTCCGGCTCACCGCCCGCTGCTCGACAACATCCGTCAGGCCAAGGGTACCGTCATGGGCATCATACGCGCCCGGGCTGCTGCCGCTCAGAAGAAATAAATGAGAAATGAATAATGAGTAATGAAAAATGTAAATGAAAAATGTACAAATGATATATGCCTTGACGGCATTTCTCATTTCTCATTTCTCATTCCTAATTTAAAATAATATCAAAATGGGAAAATTAATAGTATCACTGTCACCTCATGCACACGGAACGGACACCGTGGAGCGCAACATGTATGGCGTCATCATCGCCCTGCTGCCCGCCCTGCTCGTGTCGTTCTATTTCTTCGGCATTGGCTCGGCCATTGTCTGGGCTACGAGGGTTGCGGCCTGCGTATGCTTCGAGTGGGCCATCAATAAGTTCATGCTCAAGAGCGAGCGTAACACCATCTGCGACGGCTCGGCCGTGCTGACGGGACTGCTGCTCGGATTCAACCTGCCCAGCAACCTGCCCATCTGGATTATCATCATCGGTGCCCTCTTTGCCATCGGCGTGGGCAAGATGACGTTCGGCGGACTGGGCAACAACCTGTTCAACCCCGCTCTGGTAGGTCGCGCCGCCCTGTTGGTGGCCTTCCCCGCACAGATGACCACATGGCCGAAGGTGGGGCAGCTGACGAGCTATCTCGACGCCGAGACGGGAGCCACCCCGCTGGCCATCATGAAGGATGCCATCAAGACGGGCAATCCCGACGTGCTGAACCAGCTTCCGTCGTCGCTCGACCTCTTCCTGGGCAACCATCCCGACGGTGCCGGTGCCATGGGTGAAATCTGTGCCCTCGCACTGTTGCTCGGCTTGGCCTACATGCTGTGGAAGAAGATCATCACCTGGCACATCCCCGTGAGCATCATCTGCACCGTCTTCGTGTTCGCAGGCATCTGCCATCTGCTCAGCCCGGCATACGCTGACCCGTTCTCCGTCATCCTCTCCGGTGGTCTGATGCTCGGTGCCATCTTCATGGCTACCGACTATGTTACGTCGCCCATGACGGCCAAGGGGCAGCTCATCTACGGTGTGTGCATCGGCTTCCTGACCGTGGTCATCCGTAATTGGGGTGCCTATCCGGAGGGTATGTCGTTTGCCATCCTCATCATGAACGCATTCACACCTCTTATTAATACGTATGTGAAACCCAAGCGCTTCGGCGAAGTTCCGGCTAAAAACTAAGAAGTTATGAAGAAGTTAGAATCATCTTTGACAAATATGGTGCTGGTGCTCACAGGAGTAGCAGTCATCATGGGAGCCATTCTGGCGGGTGTGAACCACCTGACCGAAGGACCCATCAATGAGCAGAAAGAGAAGACGCTGGCCGACGGCATCAAAAGCGTGATGTGTGTCAGCGACTTGAAGGTTGCCAAGACCGACGAGGTGAAGCAGAACGACGCCAAAGGCAAGGAACTCACCTATACCATCTATCAGATTCAGGACGCTCAGGGCCGTGACCTCGGAGCTGCCGTGGAATCGACCACGGGTGGCTTCGGTGGCGACCTGAAGGTGCTGGTGGGCTTCGATCCCGATGGCAAGATCCTGGGTTACACACTGTTGGAGCATGCCGAGACTCCGGGTCTCGGGGCCAAGGCCGACAAGTGGTTCCAGAAAGGCGAGAAGGGCGACATCATCGGCAAGACGCCTGCTGAGCCGCTGACCGTGTCGAAGGACGGCGGACAGGTGGATGCCATCACGGCATCGACCATCACCAGCCGGGCCTTCCTGCTGGCGGTCAATCAGGCCTACAATGCCTTCAAGGCCACCCCTGCCGTTGACGGTGAGAGCGGGGCCACGAAGCAAGAGAAAGAAGATAAGGACGACGTAGAAAATGAGGAGGAGTAAACTATGAATTACGTAGATATTATCAAAAATGGCATCGTCAAGGAGAACCCCACGTTCGCCCTGATGCTGGGTATGTGTCCTACGCTGGCCACTACCACTTCGGCCATCAACGGCATGTCGATGGGACTTGCCACGATGGCTGTGCTCATCTGCACCAATGTGGTCATCAGCTGCCTGAAGTCGATCACACCCGACAAGGTGCGCATCCCGGTGTTCATCGTGGTCATCGCAGCCTTCGTCACCATGCTGCAGCTGGTCATCAAGGCATTCCTGCCCGACATCGATGCTGCCCTGGGCCTGTTCATTCCGCTGATTGTGGTGAACTGTATCATCCTGGGACGTGCCGAGGCCTTTGCGGCCAAGAACTCGCCCGTAGCCTCGCTGTTCGACGGCATCGGCATCGGACTGGGTTTCACCATCGGTCTGACGCTGCTGGGCATCTGTCGCGAGGTGCTGGGGTCCGGCTCCGTGTTCGGCTTCACCCTGCTGCCCGAAGAGTATAACATCCTGCTCTTCGTGCTGCCTCCGGGAGCCTTCATCATGCTGGGATTCCTCATTGCAATCGTTAATCAAATGAAAAATGGGAAATGAAAGAAATGATTTCCTCATTCCTCATCTCTCATTTCTAATTTAAAGTATAAGAACTATGGAATACGTATTGATTTTCATTAGCGCGATATTCGTCAACAATATCATACTGTCGCAGTTCCTCGGCATCTGTCCGTTCCTCGGCGTGTCGAAGAAGGTGGATACCTCGCTCGGTATGTCGGCTGCCGTGGCCTTCGTGCTCACGCTGGCCACCATCGTCACCTGGTGCGTGCAGAAGTTCGTGCTCGATGCCTTCGGACTGCAGTATCTGCAGACCATCGCCTTCATCCTCGTCATCGCATCGCTGGTGCAGATGGTCGAGATCATCCTCAAGAAGGTATCGCCGGCACTCTATCAGGCACTGGGCATCTTCCTGCCCCTGATTACTACCAACTGTGCCGTGCTCGGCGTGGCCATCCTGGTCATCCAGAAAGACTTCAACCTGCTGCAGTCGGTGGTCTATGCCTTCTCAACGGCCATCGGCTTCGGACTGGCACTGACGGTCTTTGCCGGCATGCGCGAACAGCTGGAACTGGTCACCGTGCCCAAGGGTATGCGCGGCATGGCCATCGTCATGCTCTCTGCCGGTCTGCTCTCGCTGGCCTTCATGGGCTTCTCGGGGGTTGACGGCGGCCTGCGCGTCCTCTTTGGTCTCGAATAAAACGAGCGGGTGGGGCAGAACGCCATCCGTTTGCCCCACTCACCTGCTCTTGTTCATCCTCGAAAGCTTCCTGGCTCATGCTCGGAGGCTTTCTTGTTATACCCTGAAATAGGTGCTGTATAAATTTGGTGGGTTCACTTTTTTTATATACCTTTGCACTCGCTCAGTGATACCAGCATACATGGCACTGCATAACAACCCATAGCCGATGGGCAAAGACACCCTGACGCTGGACAACAACCCATAGCCGATGGACAAAGACACGAGAGATGCGACCCCCATTCCGCACCCGCTGGTAGCCGCCATTCCCGTAGTGGTATTGATAGGCTTCCTGGCCGTGGTCATTGTGCTCTTCGGTAGCGACTCGCTGAACGGAGGCAGCCAGACGGCCCTGCTGATGGGTGTGGCCGTCTGTGTGTGCATATCGATGGGTATCTATCGCGTGCCGTGGAGACGCTTCGAGGAACAGATGAAGCAGACCATCGGCAATGTTTCCATCACCTTGATTATTCTGCTTTGCGTAGGCATGCTCTCCGGTTCGTGGATGATCAGCGGCATCGTGCCCACCCTCATCTATTACGGTGTGCAGGTGATGTCGCCCCAGTTCTTCCTGGTGTCTTCAGCCGTCATCTGTGCGCTGGTGTCGCTGCTGTCCGGCAGTTCGTGGACCACGATAGCCACCATCGGTGTGGCCTTGCTGGGCATCGGCAATGCCCTGGGTGTCGCCGAAGCCTGGACGGCGGGTGCTATCATCTCAGGAGCCTATTTCGGCGACAAGCTGTCGCCGTTGAGCGACACCACGCTGCTGGCATCGTCGTCAACGGATACCGACCTCTTCGAGCATATCCGCTATATGATGCTCACCACGATGCCCACCTTCCTGATTAGTCTGGTGATATTTTTCGTGGCCGGCCTCCACGGCGGCGAAGTGACCGAGCTGCAGGTAGCACAATATACCGACGGATTGGCCGGTAAGTTCAATATCTCGCTATGGACCCTGCTGGTGCCCCTGCTGACCGGCGTGCTCATCGCCCGTCGTGTGCCGTCGCTCATCGTGCTGTTCCTCTCGTCGCTCATGGCCGGTATGGTAGCCCTGCTGCTGCAGCCCCATGTGTTGTGCGAGATAGCCGGCAGCGACTCGCTGGCCCGCGGACTGGCCATGACCTATTATGGCCCGACCGCCGTAGATACCGGCTATGCCGAGCTGAACGAGCTGATTTCTACTGGCGGCATGGCCGGCATGCTGAACACCATCTGGCTGATACTCTGTGCCATGTGCTTCGGAGCGTCGATGGTAGCCAGCGGTATGATAGAAAGCTTGACACGGGCCATTGTCCGCTGGGTGCGCAGCCGTGTGACGCTGGTGTCATCGACGGTGGGTACGGGCATCTTCCTGAATCTGTCCACCGGCGACCAGTTTATCTCTATTGTGCTGACTGCCGATATATATAAAGAGGTATATCGCGACCAAGGCTACGAGACCCGTCTGCTGAGCCGTACCTGCGAGGATGCTGCCACGGTGACGTCTGTGCTGATACCGTGGAACACGTGCGGCATGACGCAGGCCACCGTGCTGGGCGTGCCCACGCTGACCTATCTGCCCTATTGCTTCTTCAACCTGCTCAGTCCGCTGATGAGTATCGTCATGGCAGCTATCGGATGGCGCATCTACCGGCGGCCCCTGCCGACGGACGCGCCACAGCCGGACGCCACGCTATCGGATGCGCAGCTGCCAGAAGGCGACGGCGGCAGCGGCGGCCACGTTGAGTGAATCGACGCCGTGGGCCATTGGTATGCGCACGGTATAGTCGGCAGCGCTGATGGTATGCTGCGGCAGCCCGTCGCCCTCCGTCCCCATGATAATGGCCAGTCGCGGCTCCTGCATGAGCCGTTCGTCGTCGAGCGATAGGGAGTTGTCGCGCAGCGCCATCGCCGCAGTCTTGAATCCGTAGTCGTGCAGGGAGCTTATTGGGTTGTCAAGCCACGTCCACGGAACCAGGAACACGCTGCCCATCGACACGCGTACCGCCCGTCGGTTCAAAGGGTCGCAGGTGTCGCGAGTCAGCAGTACGCCGTCGATGCCCAAGGCCGCTGCCGAGCGGAAGATGGCTCCGATGTTGGTGGTGTCGGTGACCGCCTCGATGACGACGATGCGCCGCGCCCCGCCCACCACCTGTGCTACTGTCGGCAAGGGTTTGCGGCGCATGGCACAGAGCACGCCGCGCGTCAGCGTATAACCAGTCAGCTGTGCCAGCAGCTGGCGGTTGCCCGTATATACCGGCACGTCGTCGGGCAGTCGCGCTATGATGTCGCTGGCGTCGCCCTCGATGTGGCGTTGTTCGCAGAGCAGGGCGGTGGGTTGCCAACCGGCATCCAGGGCCACGCGAATCACCTTCGGACTCTCGGCAATGAACAGTCCTTTCTCCGGTTCCAGCTCCATGCGCAGTTGTGCCTCGGTGAGCGAGCTGAACACCTCTATTCCCGTCTGTTGGAGGGATGAAATCTCGATTATTTCCATATATTGAGCACAAAATTACATAGATTTCAATAAAATTTACGGGTTTTTGCTTTTTTTTTATATTTTATTTGTAACTTTGCACCCCGAAAATCGGTTCCGTAGCTCAGCTGGATAGAGCAACAGCCTTCTAAGCTGTGGGTCTTGGGTTCGAGTCCCAACGGAATCACCAGGTGTGAGGCGATGGCCTTCACCTTGGTGCGAGAGAGAGATACTATGTTCACCCTGTAGGAAGGCGAGGACAGTCTGAATCAGGGATAAAACCGTGAAAAGAAACTAAAGAGAGAATGATATGAATCCCTTAAGAAAGGTCTTGAGTTGGTATTTCAGTAAGGACTCACTGCCTTACTGGTGCTTATTACTGAATGATTGTGCCATTGTTTTTGGTTCCACGATATTTACCTTCTGGGTTTTTGAGAAAACACAGCTGCTGTTCGACCAGCGCATCGACGTGGTGTGGACAGCCCTGTTCTACGCCCTGCTGAGCATCATTGGGGCGCGTGCCTTCTCCACCTATTCCGGGGTGGTGCGCTTCTCGTCGTTTGTTGATCTGCTGCATGTAGGCTATGCCAACGCGCTGAACATGGTGCTGATGGTCATCCTCTCGGAGGTGCTGCAGGCCAATGGCATCACCATTATCGCTGCCCTGACGCAGACGGAGACCGTGGTGGCCTTCGTTATTGCCACGCTGGTGATGTGGGGTGTGCGCGTCATCGTGAAGACTCTCTACGACATCGCCCTGAGCGACAACCGTACGCTGCGTGTGCTCATCTACGGCGCACTCTCCGGCGGTGTCGGTCTGGCCAAGAACATCCGCACGCAGCGCCCCTCGCGGTTCACGCTGTGCGGCTTCATATCGCACGACAAGCGGGCCAAGCACATGATGCTGATGGGCAAGAAGGTGTATAACGTAGATGACGACCTGCGTGCCATCATCAAGAAGAACAGGATAGAAGCCATCCTGGTGTCGCCCATCCGCATCAAGGAGTTCCGTGACAATCAGGAGCTGCAAGACATGCTTATCGGTGCCGGTTGCAAGATATTCATGGCACAGTCTGCTATGGAGGCCAAGGTGGAGGACGGTCAGCTGACCGACGAAATGATTCAGGGCATGCAGATTAACGAGGTGCAGGTGGAAGACCTGCTGCCGCGTGCCGAAATCAAAGTTGATATGAAGTCGGTGGGCGAGATGCTGCAGGGTAAGCGTGTGCTTATCACGGGAGCCGCCGGTAGCATCGGCTCAGAGATTGTCAGGCAGGTGGCCTCGTTCAAGCCCGCTGACCTGCTGTTGATAGACCAGGCCGAGACCCCGCAGCACGACATCCGCCTGATGATGGCCCACGACTATGCCGACATCAAGGCCGAGACCGTGGTGGCCAGCATCTGCAACCAGACGCACATGGAGCAGCTCTTCAGCACGTTCCACCCCGACTATGTGTTCCATGCCGCTGCCTACAAGCATGTGCCGATGATGGAAGACAACCCCAGTGAGGCCGTGCAGAACAACATATTAGGTACGAAAATCATTGCCGACCTGAGCGTGAAGTACGGTGTGAAGAAATTCGTGATGGTATCTACCGACAAGGCCGTGAACCCCACCAACGTGATGGGATGCTCGAAGCGCATCTGCGAAATCTATGTGCAAAGCCTGAACCGCAAGCTGAAGAACCAGGTGGTGGGCCAGTTGGCAGGCAAGCCCGACTATCTGAACTACACGCAGTTTGTCACCACCCGCTTTGGCAATGTGTTAGGCTCTAACGGCTCGGTGATTCCCCTGTTCCGCGAACAGATTAAGCACGGCGGACCGGTGACGGTGACCGACGAGCGCATCGTGCGTTTCTTCATGCTCATCCCCGAGGCCTGCAAGCTGGTTTTGGAGGCCGGCACGAAGGGCAATGGCGGCGAGATATTCGTCTTCGACATGGGCAAGCCGGTGAAGATTGCCGACCTGGCCAAGCGCATGATTGCTCTGTCGGGAGCGCGTAACGTGGAAATCAAGTTCACAGGCCTGCGTGAAGGCGAGAAGCTGTACGAAGAGGTGCTGAACGAGCTGGAGGGCACCAAGCCCACGTTCCACGAGAAGATCCGCATCGCCCAGGTGCGTGAATACGACTACGACGAGGTGAACAAGGATATAGAAGAGCTGGTGGCTATCTCAAAGCACTACGACGATATGGCCACTGTAGCCAAGATGAAGGCTATTGTTCCCGAATACAAGTCGAATAATTCCAAATACGAGCAGCTCGACGCGAAATAGTGTACGAGTAATAACGTTTTAACGCTGATGCGCTTTGCGTTATTTCCGCTGTACTCGTTGCTTCACGGTGAAATAGCCTAAGCGGTGTGTGACGCGCTTTTTGTTGCGCCCGTATAGCATGTATGTTCCTTCCGGCAGGTTGCTGATGTCGATGACAGGCTGATAGCGGAAGGAACAGATTTTGTTTCCTTGTGCAGAACAGACGAATAGTTCGGTGGCATCCCACGGCAGCTCCGGGACAGAGAGCCGCTTGCCGTCGTTGGCCATCAGGCGATGGATGGCACTGCCGTTGTGCGTGCTGTCTGTGTCGGCTTGCTGGCAGGCAGCACTCTCGTTGCCATAGCGGTCGATGGCGGTGACGGCATAGTAGCGGTGCTTGCCGTTCGTAGGCTTGCGTATGTCAATGTGCTGCCACAGATGCCGGGTACACAGCAGATGTTCGGCACGGCTGATATCGACAGGGTAGGCATCGGCACCGTATATATTATATAATAGGTAGGGGCCGTCGCTGCGGTCTTTGGCTCCGCTCCATGCCAGCCGGTCGCTGTTGCCGTTGTGGCTCACGTCCAACCGGGTGGGACCGTCGGGAGCCAGCGACTGTGCCCATGTCATCGGTGGTATCAAGGCCGGGTGGTTGTCGAACTGCTTCATGAAACCGTAGATGCCCTTCACGTCGTCTAACAGGAATTTGGCGCGGAAGTGGCAGTGGCCCATGCCTATCTGCCGACTGACGTTCAGCTGTCGCGCCATCTCGTCCAGCGGCCAGTTGCGCTCTCGCGGATGCAGCATGTACGTGCCCAGGCCGGCTGCAACGGTACGTCCGTAGCTGTTGTCCTGCCAGTCGATGGCAAAGGGATAGAACTGGTTGCCGGCGAAATACATCATGGGGTACAGCTGGTCCATCAGTCCGTCGCGCAGCCACCCCTGCGCATCCTGTGCCACGCGGCTGTAGGCATTCCATCCGTTCGAGCGGTAGCGCGCCAGGTCGTCGTATTTGCCGATGGGCGAACAGCTCAGCTTGACCCACGGCTTGTGCAGCTTTACCTGGTGGTGGATGCTGCGCACGATGCGGGTGATGTAGTCGTGACGCTTGGTGCCGCGCCACGTCTCCGGATAGCGGATGTAGTCGAGGTGGATGCCGTCGATGTCGTAGCGGCGGGTAATCTCTTCGCAGATGTCAGCCAGATAGCCTGCCGTGAGCGGCGACTCCGGGTTCAGGTAGCCCTCGTCGCCGATGCGTTTCACCATGGCCGGATAGCGGCGGCGCAGCTGTCGGCATCCGTAGGTGTTCCATTTGCCGATGGGTAGCGTCACCACCCATGCGTGCAGCTCCATGCCCCGTCGGTGGCACTCGTCGATGGCAAACTGCAGGGCATCGTAGCCCGGCGACACGCCCGGCTTGCCCGACAGACAGCCGTCCCACGGCTCGATGTCGGACGGATAGACCGTGGTGGCGCGGACGCGGGTCTGCAGCAATACGGTGTTCACGTGGATGGCTTTCAGCCGGTCGAGTATGTCGCGCAGTTGCTGCTGCTGGGCCTGGATGCCCATGCCGTCGTGGGCGTATGACTGGGGCCAGTCGATGCCCCCGATGGTGGTCAGCCAGACGGCGCGCAGCTCGTACTTGGGTTGGGCGCGGAGCAGGGTGACGAGGCAGACCAGAAGGATGTATATCAGTGCTGTTCGTTTCATTTCGTGTGCAAAGGTACGAAATAAATCATAATTCTTTGCACGTAAATGTGATTTTTATCCGTCGAAAGTGTTCGTATTTCATATTTATTGATTACCTTTGCACCAATTTTTAAAACCAACATTAAGACATGATTACATTTATTGTGAGCCTCGTGGCTCTTGTGTTGGGTTATCTGCTGTACGGACGCTTTGTGGAAAGGGTGTTCGGACCGGATGACCGTGTGACGCCTGCCGTGGCCAAAGCCGACGGGGTAGATTACATCGTGCTACCGAACTGGAAGGTCTTTATGATTCAGTTTCTCAACATTGCCGGCACAGGTCCTATCTTCGGTGCCATCATGGGTGCCAAGTTCGGTCCCGCTGCCTATCTGTGGATTGTGCTGGGCTGTATCTTTGCCGGTGCCGTACATGACTATTTCACGGGCATGCTGTCCATGCGTCACGACGGAGCCGGACAGCCGGAAATCATCGGCATCTATCTGGGTGAAACCACGAAGAAGGTGATGCTGGTCTTCTCGGTGTTCCTGCTGATGATGGTGGGAGCCGTGTTTGTGTATAGTCCGGCACTCATTCTGGGCAAGCTGTGCAGCGACGACCTGCAGTGGGTCTATATCTGGTGTGTCATCATCTTCGTGTATTATATCATCGCCACCATGCTGCCTATCGACAAGATTATCGGAAAGATATACCCCTTGTTCGCCATTTCCATGCTGTTCATGGCGGTGGCTCTGATGGCGGTGCTGTTCATCAAGTGGCCCACGCTGCCTGAACTGTACGACGGCATCAGCGGTGAGGGTTACACTACACCCATCTTCCCGGCCCTGTTCATCACCATTGCCTGCGGCGCCATCAGTGGTTTCCACGCTACGCAGAGTCCGCTCATGGCCCGTTGCATCAAGAGCGAGCGCATGGGGCGCCCCTTGTTTTACGGGGCCATGATTACCGAGGGTTTTGTGGCACTTATCTGGGCCACGGTGTCGATGTATTTCTTCTATGGCGGCGCAGCCCAGGAGCTGGGCGAGCCCCTTACGCTCCAGGCCCCGCAGGTAGTGACCAGCGTCAGCGAGGGCTGGTTAGGTACGTTTGGCGGCATACTGGCCATGCTGGGCGTGGTGGCAGCCCCCATCACCAGCGGCGACACGGCCTTGCGCTCGGCACGTCTTATCATTGCAGAGTTCATCCATCTGGACCAGCGTTCCACCATGAAGCGCATCTGGATTTGCGTGCCTCTTTTCGGTGCCACGATGCTGCTGCTGTTCTATAACATCGAGAATCCCGACGGCTTCAACGTCATCTGGAGCTATTTCGGATGGGCCAACCAGACGCTGGCCGTCTTCACGCTGTGGGCTATCACCGTCTATCTGGTACGCCAGCGCAAGGCCTATTGGATTACGCTGCTGCCGGCCATCTTCATGACGGTGGTATGCTCGTCGTTCCTCATGGTGTCGAAAAATGCCTTCGGCTTCGACATGATGGTAGGCTATGGCGTGGGCGGTGCGGCACTCATCGTCGCCATTGCCTGGTTTGCAGCATGGCTGCGTCGCGAGTCCAAGAAACATTAACATTGTCGTGAGTCCCGAAAACATAAGCATTTATTTACCAAAACAATTTAATGTACATGAAAAAAATCGTTTTATTTGCCGTGGCGCTGCTGATGTCGGTGGCAGCCAACGCACAGTTTGAGAAAGGCAAGGCCTACGTAGGAGCCTCGCTCTCCGGTTTAGACCTTAGCAGCCAGGCCGAGAAATTCCATTTAGGTGTCAATGCCAAGGTGGGCTACACGCTGGCCGACGACCTGATGGCTACTGCCGTGGCCAGTTATGAACATCTGAAGGATTCGCCGGACACCTATTCGTTCGGTGTGGGCGGCCGCTACTATATTGTGCAGAACGGACTCTACCTTGGAGCCGGCATCAAGTACAAGCATACCGAGTGTTACAATGATTTCATGCCCGGCCTGCAGATAGGCTATGCCTTCTTCATCAGCCGTACTGTTACCATCGAGCCGGAACTCTATATCGACTTCTCTACGAAGCATTTCAAGAACTCATGCTACGGCCTGGGTGTAGGCTTTGGCGTGTATCTGTTTAAGGACAAGGAAAAAAACTGAACGGCGTATGTTAAGTGTAGAAGAACTGGTTGACAGGCTGATAGACCTGTCGTTTGCCGAAGACATCGGCGACGGCGACCATACCACGCTGTGCTGTATTCCTGAAGATGCCATGGGCAAGAGTCATCTGCTCATCAAGGAAGACGGCATCCTGGCCGGTGTCGAGATTGCCAAAGAGGTGTTCCGCCGCTTCGACCCCGACATGCAGGTGGAGGTGCTGATGCAGGACGGTACACGGGTGAAGAAGGGCGACATCGCCATGGTGGTCTCGGGCCGTGTCCGTTCGCTGTTGCAGACGGAGCGCCTGATGCTGAACATCATGCAGCGCATGAGCGGTATCGCCACGATGACCGACAAGTATGTGCAGCGGCTGAAGGGCACCAAGACGCGTGTCCTGGATACCCGTAAGACCACTCCCGGCATGCGCATGCTGGAGAAGCAGGCCGTGAAGATAGGCGGTGGCTGCAACCATCGCATCGGTCTGTTCGACATGATACTGCTGAAAGACAACCATGTCGATTTTGCCGGAGGCATTGTCAATGCCATCGACCGCTGTCACCGGTACCTGAAGGAAAAGAATCTCGACCTGAAGATAGAGATTGAGGTCCGCTCGTTCGACGAGCTGCAGCAGGTGCTGGACCACGGCGGTGTGGACCGCATCATGCTCGACAACTTCAGTGTTCCCGATACGAAGAAGGCGGTGGACATCATTGCCGGTCGCTTCGAGACGGAGTCGTCGGGGGGCATCACCTTCGATACCATCCGCGACTATGCCGAACAGGGTGTCGATTTCATCAGTGTGGGTGCCCTTACTCACTCTGTGAAGGGCCTTGACATGAGTTTCAAGGCTTGCTGATGATGTTTGACATTTGACGTTTGAAGTTTGAAGTTTGATGTTTGAAGCTTATGATTAGATATAGCCGTGCGTTATGTTACTGTGTTTTAGCATGCTTAGTGACGGCATGTAGTAATCATAAACTTCAAACTTCAAACGTCAAACCTCAAACATACCACAGTCCCGTTGACTATGAAATCGTATTGGCCGGTAACTTCGGTGAGCCGCGTCCCTGGCATTTCCACGGAGGCATAGACGTCAAGACCGGCAATGTAGAAGGGAAACACATCTACAGCGTAGCCGACGGCTATGTGTCGCGGCTGACGGTGAATATGTATGGCTTTGGCAATGCCATCTATGTCAGCCACCCTGACGGCAATACCAGCGTCTATTGCCATCTGCAGCGGTTTGCCGACGTTTACGAGCAACAGCTGCAGCGCACGGGGCGCGACACGCTGTCAATGACGTTTACGCCGGAGCAATTCCCCGTCAAGGGCGGCGACCTCATCGCCATCAGCGGCAATACCGGCCACAGCACGGGGCCGCACCTGCATCTGGAGATTCACGACACCGAGACCTGGGTGATGCGCGACCCGCTGGAATTTCTCGGAGCCTTCGTGGCAGACACCGTAGCCCCGCAGGCCCACTCGTTCATGGCTGTTCCGGTCAGTGGCGAGGGGGTGTTCAATGGCGGAACAGGCAAGCAGACCTTCGGTTTCGGACAGCCTGCCGACAAGCGGCAACATACCACATGGACGCTGCAACGCCCGTTCACGGCGTGGGGCAGGGTAGGCTTTGCCCTATGGGCCGACGACTATAGCGAGGCGACTTATAACCACTATGGTGTGCGCCATACGCGCTTGCTGGTGGACGGTCGGGAGGTGTTCCGCTCGGATGTGGACGGCATACCCGTCAGTTGTCAGCCGGAGGTGAACCGCTGGGGCGACTACGACCACTGGCGTCGTACCCGCATCTGGTATATGAAGTCGTATCGCGAGGAGGGATTGCGGCTGCCCATACTCCACACGTCGCTGCAGCGTGGCATTGTGGATTTCAACGAGGAGCGTCCTTATCACCTTACTTATATATTAAGCGACTATCAGGGCAACCAGTCGCAATACGATTTCACGGTTCAGGGCGTTCGCGACCCTCGTGTGCATGCTGAACGGCAGCATCCTTATCTCGCTTCTGGACGGCAGCATCCTTATCGTGTGCTCGACGACTACCTGCTGTGGCAACAGTGTCTGTGGCCTCTGTATGAGTGGGCTTCTTTCTCCGTTTTTTAATGCCGAAGAAGTCGCTGAGACCGTCGAAGTCTTTCTTCATGATGAGTCCGAGACCCTGTGTGTTCAGGCTGGACCGTGTAAAGTAGCGGTCGCTGGTCTGGTTGTACACCTTCAGGGCCAGGTTGCCGTTGGGGAATAGCAGGTAGCGTATGTCGAAGTCGCCGATGAACGACGTGGTGGCTGTTCTGGCATTGTCGCGGTAGCCGAACTGTCCGTTGACGAGCAGCCGGTTGTTGAACAGCCGTCCGCTGATGAGTCCCTCGTATTCGGCATTGTTCCACCCCTCGTCGCCCGTCGAGATGTTGGCACCGAAGTTCCAGTTCTTGCTCTTGATAACGTTGCCCAGCATGTTGTTCAGCTGTCCGCTGAGTGTGCCAGACAGCAGACTCTGCATGGCAAGCGATGTCTTGCTGGGTCCGCTTTCGTTCTGGTTGGCGTTGTTGGCCCCTTGTGGGAAGAAGCGTCCCACGGCCAGCAGGTAGAGCACTTGCTGGTTCATCTCCTCGTCGCCGTTGATGACCGACCGTACCATCTGCTTTTCGTCGGTGCTCACGTTGGGCATGTCGATGTCGAAGTTCAGGATGGGTGCCCTCGGTTGCCCGGTGATGTTCATCAGACAGTTGACGCGAACGGTATTCGAAAAACTCCTTCCCACATTCAGGTCCGACAGCGACACCCCGTTGACGGTATGCTGTGCCTGCAGGTTCAGTGTGGCATCGTAGGGGTCGCCGCCAAAGACGATGGTTCCCCCCTCGCGGAAGGTGAAGTTCTTGCGGATGATGTTTTGTACGGTCAGCCCGTAGGTGCCGTCGGTAATCTGATAGGTGCCGTTCATGGTGAAGCTGCCCTTGTTGTAGTAGCTCGCCTGCAGGGCACCGTGGCCATGCAGGGTGATATAGTCGGCAGTGCGTGCATCCATCAGCAGTTGCAGGGTGGCGTCCGGCGTGGCGTTGATGTGCAGCCGGATGTAGAGGTCAGAGCGGAACTCGCTGTCGTCTTTCTCCTCTGTGGCGGCTTCCAGTTTCTCTTGCTGTGCTACAGTCTCACCGCCCGTGTTGCTTCCCCACCGTATGAACTCGTTGTCGTTGACGGCCTCCGGCGATGCGGCATTATAGACGAAGAGCGAGTTTTTTTGCGGTGTGACATGCGCTTCGATATCCACCCGGTCGTCGATACCGTGTATGGCAATATTCCCTGTAGCATAGACCGTTCCGTAGAAGCTGTTGTCGCCAAAGCTCTTGAAGTCGTAGGCCAGCAGGTTGTCGGCATCCACGAAGATGTCGTAGGTGAGGTTCGTCAGGTCTTTGTGGTGTATGCCGCCGGTCAGTATGCCCTTGTTGCCATACTGGTCATAGACGGCGCAGCGGTCGAAGGAAATCTCGTTAGGCACCAGCGTCACCGTGTCGTTGCGCAGCTCGTAGGCACAGCCCGTGGTCCTTACGTGCGCATTGCCATTGAGCACGATCTGGCCGGTGATGTTGATGGCATCCAGCGGACCGGCCAGTCGGACGGCCCCCTGTGCATGACCTGTCACGCTGTCCATGAAGCTGTCGGTAAACGACTGTGCGAAGTCGAGGTGAGTCCCCTCGGCGCGTATGTCGAGGTCGATGACGTTCCGCTTGGGCGACACCAGTCCGTCGATATACGTCATCGCGTCGCTGCCGTCGTCGCTGACGGCATGAATGTCTATCTGTTCCTCCGCCCGGTTCCATGCCACGTCGGCCCGTAGCGTTCCCATGCGTCCGTGCTCAAAGAGGAAGTCGCGAACCGTGAGGCTGCCCTCTGCTTCGAGCGTGCCGAAGACCCCGCGCAGGGTGCCTCCACCGGTGGCTTTCCCGTCGAAAGTGACGGCATCGAAGCCCACCAAGTCGAGCACATACTGTATGTCCACGTCGCGCATGCGTACCGTGATAGAATCGCTGGCCGACTCCGATGCCGTGCCGTTCAGCTGTAGGAACTGTGCGTCGTGACTGATGCCGAAGTCCTTTATTTCCAGATATTTGTCGCGGTAGGTGATGTAGCTCTGCTGGATGTCCCAGTCGGCATTTCTGACCTTCATCTGCGATGGGGCGATGGTGACGTAGATGTTCTGTTTTCCGTCGTAGGTGGTGTCGAAGCTCATGTTCGTGACCAGTTTGCCGCTCATGCGCTCCTTGGCGTGGTTGTCCCATGTCAGCGAGTTGGTCAGCTGGTTGTTGTGTGCGCTGCCTAACAGGTGCAGGTCGTACTGTTCGCCGTTGTCCATGAACTTGACGATGCCGGCATCGTATTGTAGCGTGTTGAGCGACGATATGATGCCCACATGCCCCTTGTCGTATCGGCTACCATCGTAGTAGAACTGTGGCATGTTGCACTCGAAGGCTATCTGCGAGTGTGTGTCGTTCACCATGCCGTGCATCTGTACAGGCTCTGCGATGGTGAGCGGGATGCGTCCTATCTGCCGTAGGAATTCCGTGTCGCGTAGGTGTCCGTTGATGGCAAAATTGTTCATCGTGGCTGTCTGCTGTTTCGGCAGTCCCGGCAGCGTAGGCAGATGCTTGGCCATCAGGTTCGTGATGCTCTGTGGCAGTGTCTGCAGGTCGAAGTCGCCGGTAATCTCCATTTCCCCGAAGTCGCTGTCCATGCGTACGAAATGTCGGCTGTCGTTATATCCCGACTCGATATGCAACGCTTTCAGGTTGTAGGTCCCTTGCGGTCCGTCCATCCCCAGGTTGCTGATGTCTATCGTGCCCACGGCATTGCCCGTACCGCTGCCGCTGATGTCGGCCTTCACGTCACCGGCGAAGCGGGTCTCCCCCCAATAGTCGGTCAGTCCGATGGCCTGCGGTGCAAAGTGCTGTACGCCGGCATCCACCCTCAGCGTGTTCCTTTGTCGCTGCCGTTCCATCATACCCTCGATGTGCAGGGCGATGTTGGGGTCGTCGATAGCCACTTTTCCTGCTATCTGCTGCGCATTGTATCTGCCGTTGATGCTGATGTTGCGGTATTGATAGCCATTGTATTCAAACTGTTCTACCATTCCGTCGGCCAGGATGTCGAGCTTCGTGCCTTCTGTGGGCAGCTGTCCCTCAAGGGCTATCTTAGTGGCCAGCGTACCGAAGTGGCTGTCGCCCAGCAGTCGGCCCAGGTCGATATGCCGTGTGTCGATATCCCCCTTGAAGCGGTGCTGCGGGTCTATGCCTACTTTCAGCAGCATGTTGCCGGCATCGGTGTTCAGCTGTCCATTGACGTTCAGCTCGCTGTCCCCCGTGCCGCTGGCCACTGCTCTGGCGTGGATGCTGCCCATGTGCTGCAGCACTGCCGGTATTTCGACCCGCTGCCCCTTCAGGTTACGGCTGATGAAGTCTATCGACTTTCCCGACAGCATAAGGTCGTTGATGTGCACCGCCCACTGCGGGTTCTTGCTTTGCAGCCTGCCTACGTGCCCCTCGGCGTCAATGCCGATGTCGCCGGTGGTCGAGCTGACCTTCAGCGACGGCACGTCGATGTGGTCGTTCCTGCCGCTGAAGGTTGCAGCCAATGACAGCGTGCTGTTGAATGTCTGCAGGTCTGGCAGCAGGCAGGCGATGTCGGCTAGTGTGACCGTCGAGGGTGCTATGCTTCCGCTGTAGTTGAGCGACGGTGTTACGAAGTGGTTGCCCCTGAACCGGTAGGTGGCCCGTATGTCGCCCAGCCGCAGCTCCGTGTTGGGCAGGTGCAGCACAAAGTCCGACAGTCGGCTGGCATGTCTTCCTCCGTCATATTTCATGGACAGTCGGCTGATGTTCAGTCCCGACTGCTCCTTCAGCGAGAGGCGCTTGATGTTCACGTTGAGCGAGTCGTCGCGCAGCGCCTTTAGAATGATGTGTGCGCTGATGTCGCTGACCGCCAGGTGGTTGGGGTTCAGTATGCCGGGTGTCTCTGCTGCGTCCTTGCGGTCGTACCGCACGCTGGAGTGTCGCATGATGAGCGAGTTGATGCGCAGGTCAAGAGGGGTGGACGCTGTGGTGTCGCGCGAAGCCAGCGCATCCACTACGAACTGGTAGTTGGGAGCCGACAGCGAGTCGTTGCGATAGAGGGTGACGTGCGTGCCGAACACCTGTGCCGAGGCGATGGAGATGCGCCCCTCGTAGAGCGGCAGCAGGTCGAGTCGTGCCGAGAGCCGCCGGGCCGTGAGCATGTCTGTGCCCTGTTGGTCCTTGATGTTGACATTGTACAGTGTGACATGTGCCGGTAGCTTCACCTGCAGGCGTTCTATGGTCACCGATGTCCCTAATTCAGAGGACAGTATGCCGGCGGCCCGTCTGCCTGTATAGCGTTGTACGGCAGGTATGCTGAAGGTGAATATCAGCAAGAGGTATAGACCCAGTACGACCCATACCACCGTGTTGAATATGTGCTTCAGTATCTTCAAAACTGACAGTCAGAGATAGCAAAACATTTTGTTCTGCCACAATTTTTCCGCAAAATTACATTAAAAAGTTGTGACGAGTGCATATTTAGTCGTTTTTTTATGGCAAATATGGCTAAAAATGATTAATTTTGCACCATTGTTATAGAGAAATCATTCCAAAAACTCATTTTATAATGGTCAATGTAATCAAGTTACACAAAGGCTTGGACATTCATCTTCAAGGCAAGGCTGCAGAGAAGCGCATTCAGCTGAAGTCGAAAGGGCAGTACGCTTTGGTGCCCGACGATTTCGAGGGCGTCACTCCGAAAGTGGTTGTTCGCGAAGGTGACAAGGTCAAGGCCGGGGATGCATTGTTTGTCAACAAGCAGTATCCCGAAGTAAGGTTCGCCTCCCCCGTCAGCGGCACCGTCCGCGAGGTGGTACGTGGCGACCGCCGGAAGGTGCTCTGTGTGAAGGTTGATGCCGACGCACAGCAGTCATTTGTTGATTATGGCAAGAAAGATGTGGCCTGCATGGACGGTCAGGCAGTGATTAGCGCACTGCTGGAAGCCGGTCTCTTCGGGTATATCAACCAGTTGCCTTACGCTATCTCTACCAATCCCTCTGTGCTGCCGAAGGCCATCTTCGTTTCAGCCCTTCGCGACAAGCCCCTTGCTGCCGACTTCCAGTACGAGGTGCGCGGCCAGGAGCAGGACTTTGTGACGGGTATTGCCGCGCTGTCGAAGATTGCCAAGACCTATGTCGGCCTGGGCATCCAGCCCGAGATGCAGACCGTGATCCGTCAGCTGGGTATCGAGCAGTTTGCCGACCTGAATATTTTCGATGGCAAGTGCCCTGCCGGCAATGTCGGCGTGCAGGTGAACCATGTCGCCCCCGTCAACAAAGGTGAGGTGGTGTGGACCATCGGCGACCCGACGGTAGTGCTGTTCATCGGCCGCCTGTTCAATACGGGCCGTGTGAATCTGACCCGTACCGTAGCCCTGTGCGGCAGCGAGGTGAAGTCGCCGGCCTACGTTGACATGCTCGTGGGTGAAGAGCTCTCCACGCTGCTCAGCAACAGCTACGATGCCTCCCACCATGTGCGCATCATCAATGGCAACGTGCTGACCGGCCGCCCCACCACGAAGGACGGCTTCTTAGGTGCCCACACCTCAGAGATTACCGTTATCCCTGAGGGCGACGATGCCGACGAGATGCTGGGTTGGATACTGCCTCGTTTCAAGCAGTTCTCCGTCAACCGCAGCTACTTCTCGTGGCTTCAGAATCCTTGGTTTGCAAGCAAGAAGAAGCAGTATGCCCTGGATGCCCGCATCAAGGGCGGTGAGCGCCATATCATCATGAGCGGCGAGTACGACAAGGTGCTGCCCATGGACATCTACGGCGAGTACCTCATCAAAGCCATCATCACTGGCGACATCGACCGTCAGGAGGCGCTGGGCATCTACGAGGTTTCGCCCGAGGACTTTGCACTGGCCGAGTTTGTCGATTCCTCGAAGCTGGAGCTGCAGCGCATCGTGCGCGAAGGTCTGAATATTTTACGTAAAGAAAACGCATAACGGATATGAAAGCACTGAGAAACTATCTTAATAAGGTGAAGCCGAACTTCGAGGAAGGTGGCAAGCTGCATGCTTTCCGCAGCATCTTCGACGGCTTTGAGACGTTCCTTTACGTCCCCAACGACACCGCCAAGACCGGTGTCAACATTCACGACGCCATCGACTCGAAGCGTATCATGTCGATGGTGGTCATCGCCCTGATGCCTGCCATGCTCTTTGGCATGTACAATGTGGGCTATCAGAACTATCTTGCCGCCGGTACGCTGGCCACGGCCTCGTTCCTTGAAATCTTCTGCTACGGCTTCCTGGCCGTGTTGCCCAAGATTCTCGTGTCTTACATTGTCGGTCTGGGCATCGAGTTCGCCTGGGCACAGTGGAAGGGCGAGGAGATTCAGGAGGGCTATCTCGTCTCCGGCATCATCATCCCCCTCATCATTCCTATCGGCTGTCCGCTGTGGATGCTGGCCCTGGCCTGCGCCTTCAGCGTCATCATCTGCAAGGAGATTTTCGGCGGCACGGGCATGAACCTCTTCAATCCTGCCATCGCCGCCCGTATGTTCCTCTTCTTCGCCTATCCGTCGGTGATGACTGGCGACCAGGTGTGGGTGGCCCGCGACAGCATCTTCGGACTGGGCAACACGCTGGCCGACGGCTTCACGGCAGCCACGCCGTTAGGTCAGGTGGCACAGGGTGTGGCTCCCGATGCTTCGGTGCTTGAGATGGCCATCGGCCTGATTCCCGGCTCCATCGGTGAGACCAGCGTCATCGCCATCGCCCTGGGTGCCTGTCTGCTGCTGTGGACCGGCATAGCCTCGTGGCGCACCATGTTGAGCGTCTTCGTGGGCGGTGCTGTCCTGGCACTGGTCTTCCAATCTACCGGCCAGTCGATGGTCTGGTGGCACCATTTCGTGATGGGCGGCTTTGCCTTCGGTGCCGTGTTCATGGCTACCGACCCTGTCACGTCGTGCCGCACGCAGACGGGTCAGTACATTTATGGCTTCATCATCGGTGCCATGGCTGTCATCATCCGTGTGATGAATGCCGGCTATCCCGAGGGTATGATGCTCGCCATTTTCTTCGGCAATATGATAGCTCCCATGATAGACCACTTCGTGGTGGAGCGTAACATCTCGAAACGATTAAAGAGAGGAGGTACAAAATGAGTAAGCTGAATACAAACTCCAACGCGTACATTATTATATATAGTGCGGTAATGGTGATCATCGTGGCCTTCCTGCTGGCATTTGTCTATCAGGCACTGAAGCCCATGCAGGATGCCAACGTGGCACTGGATGTGAAGAAGCAGAT